>CXWL01004003.1_pt1 | contig 46970 bp, 48 predicted proteins | sample 590931 | NCBI WGS metagenome assembly CXWL01 (sample SAMEA3498368, study PRJEB10139) | groundwater metagenome | biome: water well; material: biofilm material | place: Germany | collected 2015-04-27 | reverse complement strand
TTGCTCGATGAGGGCTGGCTCGTGACCCTCGGGATTGCGCCCACCGGCCCCGAAACCGGCTATGGCTATATCCACAGCGGAGAGGCGTTGACACAAGGCGTCCTGCGCGTCGTACATTTCGTGGAGAAGCCCGATCGAGAGCATGCTGAAGCCATGATCGCCAGCGGCGATCATTTCTGGAATGGTGGAATTTTCCTCTTCCGGGCTGACATATTCCTCGGCGCGCTCGCGATTCACGCGCCCGAAATGCTGGCCGCTGCGCAGGCCAGCCTTGCGGGTGCGAGCCGAGCGGGCAAGCGCATCCACCCCGACGAAGCCTGTTTCGCAGCTTCACCCGCTGATTCGATCGATTATGCCGTGATGGAAAAGGCCGGTCACGTCGCCGTTGTACCCGTCAACATGGGCTGGTCCGATGTGGGAAGCTGGGACGCATTATACGAACTTGCCGCAAAGGACGATGCGAAGAACAGCGTGAAGGGCGATGTCCGGCTCAATGAGGCAAGCGGCAATTTGATCCGGAGCGACGGCTTGCGCGTCTCTATCTCGGGAGTGGCGGACCTCATCGTCGTTGCGAGCGGAAACGAAGTGCTGATCCTCCCGCGCGGATCGTCGCAGGAGGTCAAGAAGTTCAGCGCCTAATCCCCGGCAAAGGCAAAAGGCGCAATCCCGCGTTCGCGTTCGTTGAAGACGAGCGCGCGCGATGCGGGCGGTGCCGACCGCTGCGGACAATCGGGCCGCGTGCAATTGTGGCAACCCAGACCGATTGGCACGGCCTCCCCGCGTTTCAGGTCAATTCCCCGCGCCGAAGCCAGCGGCGCGGCAACATCGGCGGCAAGCCCGAGACCGATCGCATATTCGGCGGCAACACTGCCGATGCTCACGCCCTGAGGCCGGACAGTCCGCGCCAGCGTAAACCAGCGGCTTTCGTCTTCCAACTCCACAAGCTGCACGATGAGCTTGCCCGGTCGGTCGAACGCCTGGTGCAGCGCCCAGAGCGGGCAGCGGCTGTCCCCAGCGACCAGCGGTGAACCGCTCGCGCCGGCGTGACGCTTCGAAGATTGCCCCGCCCGGTCGATGCGGATCATGAAAAAGGGCAGGCCCCGCGCTCCGACGCGTTGCAAGGTCGTCAGCCGGTGCGCCACCTGCTCGAATCCCGCGCCGAAACGCCGCTGGAGCAGCTCAATGTCATAGCCCGTCGCCTCACACGCCCGCAGGAAGCGGGCATAGGGCATCATCAGCGCCGCGGCGAAATAGCTGGTCAAGTGACGGCGGAAAAGCCGTTCGGACACGCGCTCCTTGAAGCCTGCACCCTTGACCAGCCATTCGATCGCGTCCTTCGCCTCGAGCTGGGCAAGCTGGAACGCCGCCCCAAAGGTCCGGCTCGCAGGATCGAGCAATTCGGACAATTGCAATTGCCGCGCATGGAGGTCCAGCCGCCGCAAGCGGTCGGGCATCGCATCGACGGGCAGGATCCGGATCGAAAGCTGGTGCTTCACGCGCAACCGCTCCGCAATCGCGTTGTAGAGATCGCCCGCGCCAAGCCGCAATTCGTCCGCGAGCGTTTCGGCATGGGCATCAAGGTCGGCAAAGTGGTTGCGCCAGCGTTCGATCTCGCTGCGCAGTTCGGCAAATGTGTCGCTTCCGGCGCCGGCGGTACTGCCGATCCTGTCAAACGCGCGGGCAAAGGCCTCCGCCCCTGTCGGTGCGGCGGCAAGCCATTCCTCTATTTCGGTCCGGTCGATTTCGAGATCGGCGAAAAGCGGGTCCGCCAGCCGTCTGCGCATCGCGTCCATGCCGCCACCGGGATCGCCCGCCCCGGCGAGCGCACGCGGATCGGTGTCGAACTGGTCGGCGAGCTTCAGCAGCAACGCGGCGGTCAGCGGGCGCTGGTTGCGCTCGATCAGGTTCAGGTAGCTCGGCGATATTTCGAGCGCCTCGGCAAGTGCTGCCTGCGACAGCCCATTGGCCCGCCGCAAGCGCCGGACCGTGTGTCCGGCAAAGAGTTTGTGCTCAGCCATTGTAATATGTTTACAAAATTACAGAGCAAGATGCAAGCCATGCTGACCGCTACACAGCGCAATTCCCACTTATTTCTGGAAATCCTGGCGGTTTGGGGCGAAAGCCATGCCCATAAGGATGCGCAGGGACAACGACCCTGTTAAGATATTTTGTTAAGGAATTTACATCGCCATGTCATACAAGGATCATATCTCGCACATCGGACAGCTTATCCGCAGCAAGAACAGCACATGGACTGGCATCGACGCTGAATCGGTTGCCCGCATGCGCCTCCAGAACCGCTTCCTGACAGGCCTCGATATCGCACGCTATACCGCGAAGATCATGCGCGACGACATGGCGGCCTATGACAGGAACCCAGCGCTCTACACCCAGTCGCTCGGCTGCTGGCACGGCTTCATCGCGCAGCAAAAGATGATTTCGATCAAGAAGCATTTCGGCACCACGAAGCGGAAATATCTCTACCTGTCCGGCTGGATGGTCGCCGCGCTACGCTCCGAATTCGGCCCGCTGCCCGATCAGTCGATGCATGAAAAGACCTCGGTTCCGGCACTGATCGAGGAACTCTACACTTTCCTGCGCCAGGCCGATGCGCGCGAACTGAGCCTGTTGTTCCGCGACATCGACGCGGCACGCGCGGCGAGTGATGCCGCGAAGGAAAAGGAACTGCTCGCCTCAGTCGAGAATTTCCAGACGCATGTTGTGCCGATCATTGCCGATATCGATGCAGGCTTCGGCAACGCCGAGGCGACCTATCTGCTTGCGAAGAAGATGATCGAAGCGGGCGCCTGCGCGCTCCAGATCGAAAACCAGGTGTCGGACGAAAAGCAGTGCGGCCATCAGGACGGCAAGGTCACCGTCCCGCATGAGGATTTCCTCGCGAAGATCCGGGCCTGTCGCTATGCCTTTCTCGAACTGGGCGTCGAGGACGGGATCATCGTCACGCGCACAGACTCGCTTGGCGCGGGCCTCACCAAGCAGATTGCGATCAGCCACACGCCGGGCGATCTGGGCGACCAGTATAATGCCTTCCTCGATTGCGAAGAGGTCGACCCCGCCACCGCGCGGAATGGCGATGTCATCATCAACCGTGACGGAAAGCTGATGCGGCCCAAGCGCCTGCCGAGCAACCTCTACCAGTTCCGCGCTGGAACCGGTGAAGATCGCTGCGTTCTAGACAGCATCACCTCGCTTCAGAACGGCGCCGACCTGCTGTGGATCGAAACCGAAAAGCCGCATGTCGAACAGATTGCCGGGATGATGGACCGCATCCGTGCCGTCGTCCCCAACGCCAAGCTGGTTTACAACAATTCGCCGTCGTTCAACTGGACGCTCAATTTTCGCCAGCAAGTCTATGACGTGATGAAGGCCGAAGGGCTCGACGTTTCGGCCTATGATCGCGCCAAGCTGATGAGCGTTGATTATGACGGAACGGAACTTGCCGAACAGGCCGACAAGCGCATCCGCACCTTCCAGGCGGACGGCGCGAAGCGGGCGGGGATTTTCCATCACCTTATCACGCTCCCGACCTATCACACCGCGGCGCTCTCCACGGATAACCTCGCGAAGGAATATTTCGGCGAGGCCGGGATGCTGGGCTATGTCCTCGGCGTCCAGCGTCAGGAAATCCGCCAGGGCATCGCCTGTGTGAAGCACCAGAACATGTCGGGTTCCGACATTGGCGACGATCACAAGGAATATTTCGCTGGCGAGGCCGCGCTGAAAGCAGGCGGCGCGCACAACACGATGAACCAGTTCGGCTGAGCCGGACTGGAAGGAGAAAGACGATGGCCGAACCCACCCGCTCCCGTGCAGTCCTCTCGAACGAGGATTTCGAACTGCTGCGCGAAGCGGTCGCCCACTATCTGACGGTGGTGGCCGACAAGCCGGAATCAATCAAATTCTCACGGCTCTACCACCGGCTCGGAAGCGCGATGCCGAAGTAACAAGTTCCTGGGGAGGAAAGTGCGCCCGTCGGTGGGAAAACCACCGGCGGGCGTTTCTTTTGGGGGGTCAGTCGATGAGATGATACCTGAACGGATCACCCCGACCGCCTTGCCCGCGTCGTTCAAGCATGCCTTGAACGACAAGTGCCCGGCATTCCTGATTGACTTGTTGCTGATAGCCGGATCGGCCTTTGATGACTTTCGCAAGATCAAGTTCGGTCATTCCGGGCCGCTCCATCACATGCGCCACAATCAGGCTCTGCAACTCATTTTGAGCCCGCTTGGAAGAAGCAAAGTCCTCCTCTAACGACCACAATGGTGCACCCAGTGCTCCTGCAAGCGCCCTTCGCGTCCGGGGAGTGCCATGGCATACACCGCGCTCAATCTTGCTGACGAACACCTGCGACAGACCGGCCTTGCATGCCAGTTCGGCCTGACTGAGACTCCGATATTGTCGCCATGCGGCCACCGGCGGCAGACCCTCGTCGAGGATAAGTTTAAGCACGTCATCGGGCATTGTGCCCATCCCAGCGTCAATCTCCGCCAATGCCTGTTCGCCTTCAACAACGCCATCGGAATTGCTGGGCTTACTCACAAGTCGCTCAAAATCGGCTGCCGGAAGAACCACCATTTTCGTGCCGTCCGGCGCAAAAAAAGATTGCGGTTGATAATTCATCCAAAAATCCCCTCAATCATAGACGCCCCCGCGCGGCGCAACCCTGACAATAGTCAGGACCACCAGTGTTTCCGTAAAAACGACCCGCCAATCTCCGACACGAAGCCTGAACAGGCCAACCTCCCCCTTCATCGCCTTGATGTTATTGGCGAGTGTCGCGGGATTATCCGCAAGTTGACAAACCTTCGACTGGATACGCTCAGATGTTGCGCGATCAATTCTCGCCAGCATTTTGACCGCCCTCGGATGGTACTCGACTCGCCGAGAAGACGTCATGAAGCATGAATATAACGAAACGGATTAGATGACAATAACTAATTTATCTACCCAAAATCTTCCGCCAACTCTGCCCGCACATCCGCTCCCATGATCGCGGCATGGCCGTAATTGGGATGATCGATGCGGACGAGGATGTCGCTGGCCGGATCGCGGAAGGCGGCGATCTGTGTTGGCGTGAAGGGGAAATGGAGGAAGTGCACGCTCGAAGTCTTGCCGTCCGCTGTGGTGCGGTCGAGATCCTCTTCGGCCACGGCCTTAACCCTATCCCCGCCAATGCTGATCGTGATCGCTTCTTCCACGCCCCCTAACTGTGCGAGGATCAGGCGGCGCTTGGCCTCGTCCGAAATGCCGAACATCAGCGTGGCGACAAGTTCGCTGCCCTGCGGGATCAGCGGGTTATAGGCGGCGAGCTCATCGGGAAGCTGCTCCGCCCCACCCTTCTCGATCCACAGCATTTCCTGGACCTGGTACCACATCGTGTCCCAGTTTTCGAAAAGGAGCACGGCATGCGGGCCGATCGCCACGCGGCGGTTCTTCTTGCGTTCGGACAGCGCCTTGCGGTGATCCTTGCGCAGCTTCGCCCAGTCGGCAAGCGGGAGGATGTCGGCTTCGGTTATGCTGTGGTCTTCGCGCGGCATGTTACAATCCATAAGCCTTGGCCATCACCTCGATGGGATGGCCGATCCGTTCAGGCATTACGTCCGAATCCACCGCCTTCAGCACCTGTTTCAGGTGCGGCCCGGCAAGCGGACATTCTGAAACGACATAGTCGGGTTTCAGCTTTTCGATCGCCCTCGCGGCCGGTTTGCCGATCCTGATCGCGGTATCGAAATTCTGCTTGAAGATCCCCCATTTGCCGCCATGACCGGAACAGCGCTCGACGACCTGCGGGCGCGCCTCGGGGATAAGTTTGAGCATCTCGACCGCCTTGGCCCCCATATTCTGCGCACGGGCATGGCAGGCAAAATGGACGGCGATAGCGGATGGCATCGCAGCAATCGGCATCAGCCCGTGGCGCTTGGAAAGATCGACCACATATTCGGAAAGGTCGAAGGCCGCATCGGAGAGCTTCTTCACGGACGCATTGTCCGGCAGCAGCAGCGGCCATTCAAACTTGAGCATCAGCGAGCAACTCGTCGTCAGCGGGACGATATCGTAACCTTGGTCGATCAACGGCGCGAAGAAAGCCGCGACTGCTTCAGCACTCCCCGCGACTGTCGCGAGATCGCCATTTTCGAACTTGGGCATCCCGCAGCATTGCGGATGTTCGACCCGGCAATCGACGCCATTATGCGCGAGCAGCTTGAGCGCGGCTTCGCCCACGGTCTGGTCGTTGAACTCGCCATAGCAGGACGCATAGATCACGGCCTTGCGACCGAAGGCCGGGGCATCCGGGTTTGGCGCTGGCCGCAAAGCGCCTGCCTTCTTCGTCAACGGCATATCGGCAAATTCGGGCAGGTGCGCGCGCTTGTCGATCCCGGTCACGGCCTGGATGATCGGACGGGCGAAGCTCCCTTCGCGGGTGGCCATATTGGCAAAGTCGGAAAAGACCGTGGCCAGCTTTCCATTGGCATCGGTTTCGGCCAGCCTCTTGTCCACGAAGCCGGTCTCACCATTCCTGTGATCGATCGCGCGTGCGCGGAGCATCAGGTGGGGGAAATCGAGATTGAATTCGTGCGGCGGGACATAGGGGCACTTTGTCATGAAGCAAATGTCGCACAGCGTGCAGGCGTCAATGACCGGCTTGAAATCGGTCGAGGCGAGATGCTCAACATCCTCGCGCGGGCTTTCATCGATCAGGTCGAACAGCTTGGGAAAACTGTCGCACAGGTTGAAGCAGCGGCGGCAGCCGTGACAGACGTCAAACACCCGCCGCAGCTCCACATCGAGCGCGGTCTCATCGTAGAACGCTTCGTCCTGCCACGCGATCGGGTGGCGGGTCGGGGCATCGAGACTGCCTTCGCGCATGCAGGTTTTCTCCGGATACAAGACAGGGGACACCCTTTGGGGTGTCCCCTGCCAGCTATATCGGGGGACACCCGATAGGGTGTCCCCTTCAGGCCCCGATAGGGGGAGGGGACGGGGCCGTTAGCTGATCGATTCGAGCGTCCGCTGGAACTTGCCGGCATGGCTCTTTTCCGCCTTGGCCAGCGTTTCGAACCAGTCGGCAATCTCGTCAAAACCTTCTTCGCGGGCGTCCTTCACCATGCCCGGATACATGTCGGTATATTCGTGCGTCTCACCCGCGATCGCCGATTTGAGGTTCTTGACCGTATCGCCAATCGGTTCACCGGTTGCAGGATCGCCGACTTCCTCAAGGAATTCGAGATGGCCATGGGCATGGCCGGTCTCGCCCTCGGCGGTCGAGCGGAACACCGCAGCGACATCGTTCTGGCCTTCAATATCCGCTTTCTGCGCAAAATAGAGATACCGGCGATTGGCCTGACTCTCGCCCGCAAAGGCCGCTTTCAGATTGGCTTCGGTTTTCGTGCCTGCAAGACCCATGTCGCTCTCCGTTGGTCAGTGTGATAGTGCGCGTTCACCCTAGCGCGCGCGCAAGCATTTGCGGAATCGATTTTCTGATTGGTTGTGATCGACAGAGGCGATCAGTGGGACCGAAACAAACCTGACCGTCACCCCGGCGAAGGCTGGGGCCCAGTCCCCAACAAATCGACTCTTCGGTACTATTGGGCCCGTCTGGGCCCCGGCCTTCGCCGGGGTGACAGAAAAATCCGAACCTAACCCGCCGCTTCGGCAAGCACCGTCAGTCCCTTGTCATTGACCTCGGCAAAGCCGCCCGTAACCTTGAGCATTTCGGGCGTGGCGCCCGCGCTTGCATAGATGGCAAGGTCCGCATCGGTGCGGATCGTGGACATCGCGGGCATATGCCCCTCGAGCACGCCGAAATCGCCTTCGGTGCCCGGAACGACGACCATATAGACGGTTTCCGAGCGGACGAGGCGTTCTGGGGTGACGAGTTCGAAGTGCAGTGCCATCTGCTTACGCCGCATCCGCCGCCAGCTTGGCGGCCTTTGCAACGGCTTCCTCGATGCCGCCGACCATGTAGAAGGCGGCTTCGGGAAGATGGTCATATTCGCCATCGACCACGGCCTTGAACGATTTCACCGTATCCTCGATCTGGACGAACTTGCCCGGGATGTTGGTGAAGACTTCGGCGACGTGGAAAGGCTGCGAGAGGAAGCGCTGGATCTTGCGCGCGCGGCTGACGATCAGCTTGTCGTCTTCGGAAAGCTCGTCCATGCCGAGAATGGCGATGATGTCCTGAAGCGACTTGTACTTCTGGAGCGTTTCCTGGACGCGGCGGGCGGTGTCGTAATGCTCCTGCCCGACAACCGATGGCGTCAGCACGCGGCTCGTCGAATCAAGCGGATCGACCGCCGGATAGATGCCAAGCTCCGAAATCGCGCGGTTGAGCACGGTCGTTGCGTCCAAGTGGGCGAATGACGTGGCAGGCGCTGGGTCGGTGAGATCGTCCGCGGGCACGTAAATCGCCTGCACCGAAGTGATCGAGCCCTTGTTGGTCGAGGTGATGCGTTCCTGCAGCGCGCCCATGTCGGTGGCGAGCGTCGGCTGGTAGCCCACGGCCGAAGGAATACGGCCAAGAAGTGCAGACACTTCCGAACCGGCCTGGGTGAAGCGGAAGATGTTGTCCACGAAGAAGAGCACGTCCTGGCCTTCGACGTCGCGGAAATATTCGGCGATCGTGAGGCCCGAAAGCGCGACGCGGGCGCGGGCGCCGGGAGGCTCGTTCATCTGGCCGAAGACCAAAGCCACCTTCGAACCTTCAGGGGTCGGGTTGCCGTTCTTGTCCTTGGCGATCACGCCTGCATCGAGGAATTCGTGATAGAGATCGTTGCCTTCGCGGGTCCGCTCTCCGACGCCTGCAAACACCGAGGTGCCACCGTGCCCCTTGGCGATGTTGTTGATCAGTTCCTGGATCAGCACGGTCTTGCCGACGCCAGCACCACCAAAGAGCCCGATCTTGCCGCCCTTGGCATAGGGTGCGAGCAGGTCGACGACCTTGATGCCGGTGACGAGGATTTCGGTTTCGGTCGACTGGTCGACGAACAGTGGCGCATCGGCGTGGATGGGCGCGGTGGTCTTGGCATTGACGGGGCCCTGCTCGTCGATCGGCTCACCGATGACGTTGAGGATACGGCCGAGCGTCATCGGGCCGACGGGCACGCGAATCTGCGAACCGGTGTCGCGGACGGGCTGGCCACGGGTCAGGCCCTCGGTCGCGTCCATCGCGATCGTGCGGACGGTCGATTCACCGAGATGCTGCGCGACTTCGAGGACGAGGCGATTGCCATTATTCTCGGTTTCGAGCGCCGAAAGGATCGCCGGAAGCGTGCCTTCGAACGACACATCGACGACAGCGCCGATGACCTGGCTGATCCGGCCGGTCGCGCCCGCCATGTTGGCCTTGGTCGCACCCGATGCGGCCTTGGGTGCTGGGGCCTTTTTGGGGGCAGCGGCCTTGGGCGCAGCGGCTTTTGCAGCGGGTTTCTTGGGGGCGGTTGCCATGTCTTCGTTCCTTGCCTTTAAGTCTGCTTAGAGCGCTTCCGCGCCTGAAATGATTTCCACCAGCTCGGTCGTGATCGCGGCCTGGCGGGTGCGGTTGTACTGGATCGTCAGCCTGTTGATCATGTCACCCGCGTTGCGCGTCGCGTTATCCATCGCCGTCATCTTCGAACCCTGTTCGGACGCCGCATTCTCGCGCTGGGCGCGGAGCAACTGCACCGCGACATTGCGCGGCAGCAGGTCGGCAAGAATTTCCTCCTCATCGGGTTCGTATTCGACTGCCGCCGAAGCGCCGGTCGCAGCCGTGCCGCGATCCGAAACGGCGACCGGCATCAACTGGATCTGCGTCGGCTCCTGCGTCAGCACCGAGACGAATTTCGAGAAGAAGAGGTGCGCGACGTCGAATTCGCCCGCTTCGAACCGCGCCGTCAGGTCATGGGCATAGGCTTGCACGTCGGTGAAGCCCAACTTGCCGAGATCGCCCGGCTCGATGCCATGCACCATATCGTTGCGGAAGGTGCGGCTCAGCTGGTCCTTGCCCTTGCGACCGATCGTGTAGAATTTCACCGTCTTGCCCTGCGCCTTCAGCGCCTCGGCCTCCTTGCGCGCGAGCCGGACGATATTCGTGTTGAACGCGCCTGCCAGCCCCTTGTCGGAGGTCGAGACGATGAACAGATGGACGTCCTCCCTGCCTGTTCCGATGAGCAGCTTGTGCGCCTGCCCGTTGCGGTCGATCTTGGAGGCGATGCTCGACACAACCGCCTCAAGCCGTTCGGCATAGGGGCGCGAGGCCATCGCCGCTTCCTGCGCACGGCGCAGTTTCGCGGCAGCGACCATCTTCATCGCCTTGGTGATCTTCTGGGTCGATTTGACCGAGTTGATCCGGATCTTGAGCGCCTTGAGGCTGGCCATTTACTCTTTCCTCTTTCGTCATACCGGCGAAGGCCGGTACCCAGACCCTAACAAATTCCCTGTTTGGTCTGGGCCCCGGCCTGCGCCGGGGTGACGGATATGTTTCAACTCAAACTATGCAAACGTCTTCACGAACTTGTCGAGCGCCGCCGACAATGCCTTCTTCGTGTCATCGGAGAAATCACGGCTGTCGCGGATCGTTTTCAGAATGTCGGCATGATTGGCGCGCAGATCGGCGAGCATCGTTTCCTCGAAGCGCGTCACGTCGGAAACCGGAATGCCGTCGAGATAGCCGTTGGTGCCCGCAAAGATCGAGGCCGTCTGTTCCTCGAACGGCATCGGCGAATACTGCTTCTGCTTGAGCAATTCGGTCAGCCGCGCGCCGCGATTGAGGAGCTTCTGCGTCGAGGCGTCGAGATCGGAACCGAACTGCGCGAAGGCCGCCATTTCGCGATACTGGGCGAGTTCGAGCTTGATCGAGCCGGAGACCTTCTTCATCGCCTTGGTCTGTGCCGCCGATCCCACGCGCGACACCGAAAGCCCGACGTTGATCGCCGGACGGATACCCTGGAAGAACAGGTCGGTTTCAAGGAAGATCTGGCCGTCGGTGATCGAGATCACGTTGGTCGGGATATAGGCGGAAACGTCGCCCGCCTGGGTTTCGATGATCGGCAGCGCGGTGAGCGATCCGCCGCCATTGACGTCCGACATTTTCGCGGCGCGTTCGAGCAGGCGTGAGTGGAGATAGAAGACGTCGCCCGGATAGGCTTCGCGGCCCGGCGGGCGGCGCAGCAGCAGCGACATCTGGCGATAGGCCACGGCCTGCTTCGACAGATCGTCATAAACGATGACGGCGTGCATGCCATTGTCACGGAAATATTCGCCCATCGCGACGCCGGTATAGGGCGCGAGATACTGGAGCGGCGCGGGTTCGGACGCGGTCGCGGCAACAACGATGGTATATTCCATCGCGCCATTTTCCTCGAGCGCGCGGACGATCTGGGCAACCGTCGAGCGCTTCTGGCCGATGGCGACATAGATGCAATAGAGCTTCTTCGACTCGTCCTTGCCCTTGTTGACCTCCTTCTGGTTGATGAAGGTGTCGATGGCGACGGCGGTCTTACCGGTTTGCCGGTCACCGATGATCAGTTCGCGCTGGCCGCGACCGACGGGCACGAGCGCATCGAGCGCCTTGAGGCCGGTCTGCACCGGCTCGTTCACGCCCTGGCGCGGGATGATGCCCGGCGCCTTGACCTCGACGCGGCTGCGCTGGGTGGTCTTCAACGGGCCCTTGCCGTCGATCGGGTTGCCAAGGCCATCGACCACGCGGCCGAGCAGTTCCTTGCCAATCGGAACGTCCACGATCGTTCCCGTCCGCTTGACGACATCGCCTTCCTTGATCTCGCTATCGGTGCCGAAGATCACGACGCCGACATTGTCCGCCTCGAGGTTCAGCGCCATGCCCTTGATGCCGTTCGAGAATTCGACCATTTCACCAGCCTGGACGTTATCGAGCCCGTGGATGCGGGCGATACCGTCACCCACCGAGAGCACCGAGCCGACCTCGGAAACCTGGGCTTCCGTGCCAAAGCTGGCGATCTGGTCCTTGATGACCTTGGAAATTTCTGCGGCGCGGATGTCCATGGTTAGCCTTTCATCGCATTCGCGAGGGTATTGAGACGGGTGCGGATCGACGAATCGATCATCTGGGAGCCGATCTTGACGACCAGCCCGCCAAGAATGGAGGGGTCCACCTTGAGATCAACCGCGACATCGCGGCCGACTTTGGTGCGGAGTTGCTTCTTGAGCGCGTCGACCTGCGCGGCATCGAGCGGGTGCGCGCTGGTCACTTCGGCGGTCGCTTCGCCGCGATGGTTTGCGGCCAGCGCCTCATAGGCATCGATCACCGGGCCAAGCTGGCCAAGGCGGCGATTCTGCGCGAGGACGCCGAGGAAATTCCCAGTCAGCCCGTCGAGCCTCATGCTCTTGGCGACCGCAGCCACAGCCTTCGAAGCAACAGCGCGCGACAGCAGCGGATTGGTCGTCAGCGCGGCAAAATCCGCCGACTGCGCAAGCGCAGCCTTCAGCCCGGACAGGCTCTCGCCGACCGAATCGATGGCTTTGGACTCGCAAGCCAGTTCGAACAGCGCGGTTGCATAACGCCCCGCCAGACTAGCCTGAATGCCGCCGGAATTCTCCACGCGCGAATGTTCCTCATGAGACGAGAATAGTGTCTGAGACCCAAGCGCAGCGGGCTTTCACCCTGCTCAAGTCGCGGCGCGCCTAGCAACGATTTTGCTGCGATGCAAGATGGGGAATCCCCCTTCGCGCCTTTGCGTCGCAGTTTATCCTGCGCGCCTGCAAGGCAGCCGAAGGGCGCGAACCCAAATCTTTCTTTTTTCGCGCGAAGACGCGAAGACGCGAAGAAAGAGGGAGAGATCAATGGGCCGGATGATTCGCATGGCAATGTCGGACGGCGCGGAAATCGCCGTCTATCACGTCGAACCCGAGGGGGAGCGGCGTGGCGGGCTCGTCCTCATCCAGGAAATCTTCGGTGTGACCGATCATATCCGCGAACTGTGCGACGAATATGCGGCGGACGGTTATGAAGTCCTCGCGCCCTCGCTCTACGACCGCGAGCATCCCGGCTTCGAGGCCGAATATACCGGCCCCGATCTTGAGCGCGCGATCGAACTGGCGCGGAAGCTCCACCCGTTCGATCTGTCGCTCAAGGACGTGCAGACGTGCATCGACTCGCTGAAGGGCAAAGGCCCGGTCTTCATCACCGGCTATTGCTATGGCGGCTCGATCGCCTGGGCGATGGCCGGACAGAGCGTCGATCTTGCCGCCGCTTCCTGCTATTATGGCAGCCTCGTCCCCACCCTGTTTATCGACCAGGCGCCGAAATGCGCAACGATCGCTCATTTCGGAAGGTTTGACGGCGGCATCCCGATCGAAGGCGTCGAGGCGCTGATCGCCAAGGCGCATCCGACAGCCGAAATCTTCGTGTATGAGGCGGGACACGGTTTCAATTCGGACCGCCGCAAGGACTATCATGAACCGAGCGCAGATCTCTCCCGTGAGCGGACTTTGGCATTGTTCAGGGCGTGTGTAGATTAAGCCAGCTCCCAAACCTTCTTCGCGTCTTTGCGGCTTCGCGTGAGTCCTATGCCTGCACCCGCCCTGTCCGTGCATGAAATTTGTCTCACGCGAAGCCGCAAAGACGCGAAGAATAATGTCGGCTAAAACGACGTGCCGATAATGCGATTCAATAAGTCCTCCCCACCGGGGGAAGATTTGCGTCACACTAACAGCGCACGGCCCTAAACCCGGCCTGCTGCGATCTTGTAGACCTGATTGCGCTCGCGCTTTCCAACAGCAATAACCTGAACGACAATCTCGTCATCCTGAACCCGGTAGACGAGACGATATCCGGCCGAGCGCAACTTGATCTTGTAGCAATTGGGCATGTCGAACAGCCTGGCCGATGGCACGTGCGGATTGATCAGACGCTCCTGCAACTTCTTAGCAAATTGCAGGCGAATGGAGGCATTCAGCTTCTGCCATTCCTTGTCTGCGGAAGGAATGAATTGCAGGCGGTACGGAGCGGTCTTGCTCACCACTCAACCTCGCTTGCTCCTCGGCCCAAGGATTATTCCTGCCTCAAGAGATCTTCGATATCGACATCGTAGGCGATTTCGTTTTCACGTTCCCTCACAATCCGCGCAAGTTCAATATCCTCAAGCCGATCCATCAGTTCCTCCCACGCCTTGGCGGGGACAAGATAGGCGGCCGGCGTATTGCGGTTGAGCACGGCAACAGGAAAGCCGCCCGCTGCCTCGATCACGGCAGAGGGATTCTTCTTGAGGTCAGAGATACTGACTCCCGAATCAGCAAGGATTTCGTGTATCATGACCGTTTAATAGGTCATTAATTAGGTCACGTCAACCTGCTTCCCGCCGCAAATTCGTCCGTTTGATGACTATCCTGAAAAAATGGGCTAAGGGGTCCGAAAAGGGGATGATCGATGGGGTTTCCCAGGAACGCTCTATCCGTGGCTTCGGTGGCGCTTGCAGCATGTTCGCCGCAAGGACAGCCGGAAGGAAACGCCCTTGAAGCGGCACAAGCCGGATCGCCCGCCGTCCAGCCGGGTTTTGCCGATCGCGTTGTCACGCCCGTGGTTCAGGCCAAAAAGCAAACGGTTGTGATGACACGCAACCTCAAACCGGACGCGATCAAGACCGGCAAGCCCCTGCCCCATAAGCGCATCGTGCTCAAGCGCGGACAGCGCATCGATGTGCTTGATAGCGAGGGCATGACTTCATTTGTGGGGCCCGTCACGATCGGGCCCGACGGCCAGACGGTATCGGGCGGCGGCGGTCAGGAGGATGTGCGTGGATTCGGTGGGGCCGGATACCGCATCGACCAGATCGGCGGCGTCCGGGTCGAGGCACCCAGCGCCGCAGCACGCTCGCCTTCGTTCGATGCGGCGCCCGAAGTCCGGTTGCCGCCCGCCGAACCGCTTCCACCCGCCGACCCGCCGAAATAGCAGAGCCCAATCGCGCGCGTCCGATGTGGCGCTTGGCCTTGTCGCAATCGGAAGTGCTGCCCTATAGCAACACTCATGGCACGCGTGCTGATCCTGCTTCCACAAACCGATTTTGACCCGACCGAAGTCGCGGTTCCCTGGTTCGTGCTCCACCAGGCGGGGCATAGTTTGGTCTTTGCGACCGAGACCGGTGGCGCAGCGGCATGCGATCCGGTGACACTCACCGGCGAAGGGCTTCCCTTCCTTGCACGATCGATGAAGGCACGCGCCGGAAATAGAGCCCTCTATGAAGAGATGGCGGCATCATCCGCCTTTCAGAATCCGACCAGCTGGAGCGTCGCCGATCCCGACGCGTTTGATGCGTTCCATTTTCCCGGCGGACATGCCCCCGGCATGCGGCCCTATCTTGAATCGGCGGCAGTCCAGTCGATCGCGCTTGCAGCGTTCGCAGCGGACAAGCCGGTTTCAGCGATCTGCCATGGGGTTATTCCCCTTGTCCGTGCGAAGCGCCCCGACGGGCACGCGCTCCTCCACGGCCGCAAGACGACCGCGCTCACCAACAGCATGGAAAATATCGCGGTCAGGCTCACCCGGCATACGCTGGGCGATCATTATCGCACCTATCCGCAAAGCGTCGAGGATGAGGTCCGGGCAGCGCTTGCCTCGCCTGCCGATTTCGAGACAGGCCCGCTTCTTCCTCGCTACGCAACCGACGTGCGGCCCGACACCGGCTTCATCGTCAGCGACGGCAACTATGTCTCGGCGCGCTGGCCTGGCGATGCATGGACACTCGCCAAGGTCTTTTGCGCGATGCTTTGAAAGCAAGCTTCGGGAAGCCTTTGTGAAACACTCGCATTAGAAGCGTCTTATGGAACAGATCGACACAGACTTTGCCTTCGCCGCTTTCGACCGGCGTGATCGCAGCCTTGACGGCCAGTTCGTCGGCGCCGTGAAAACGACCCGCATCTATTGCAAGCCAAGCTGCCCCGCGCGGCGGCCCCTGCGCGAGAATGTCGAATTCTTTGCGACGGCGGGTGAGGCGCGCGCGGCGGGCTATCGTTCCTGCCTGCGCTGCAAGCCCGATGAAGTCGGGCGGGATCGCGAGGCGGTGGCCAAGGCGCTGAAGCTGATCGAGGCGGCAGAAGATGCACTCTCGCTCGAGGAACTCGCCGACGCCGTGGGTTATGCCCCCCATCATTTCCACCGGCTGTTCAAGCGCGATACCGGCGTCACGCCCGCCGCCTATGCGCGCGGATTACGGGCGAACCGGGCCGAAGTCGCACTCAAGGCCAATGACCGGGTGACCGATGCAATCTATGCGGCAGGCTATTCAGGGCCAAGTCGATTCTATGCCGAAACCGGCCGCCGCCTGGGCATGACGCCAAGCGCGTGGAAGAATGGCGGGGCGGGCGTAACGATCCGCTGGGCGATCGAACAGACTACGCTTGGGCCAATACTGGTGGCAGCAACCGAGAAAGGCATTTGCTGCCTGTCCTTCAACGAAAGCGAACCCGATGTCCGTCGCCGTTTTCCCAAGGCGCGGATCGAACGGGGTGGGCAGGAGTTGGCGACGCTTGTGATAGGTGCTGTGGCGGCTGTGGAGCGCCCCGACGCCATGCCCGATTTGCCGCTGGATATTGCAGGCACAGCATTCCAGCAGGCGGTCTGGGCCGAACTGATGCGCATTCCGCCGGGTGAAACCCGCACCTATGCCCAGATTGCCGCCGCTGCGGGCAACCCCCGCGCTGTCCGCGCCACCGGAACTGCAAACGGCCAGAATCGGGTTGCCGTCCTCATCCCTTGCCACAGGGTCATCCGCACCGATGGCAGCCTTGGCGGCTATGCCTATGGCCTGGCGATCAAGGAAGAATTGCTGAAGCGGGAGGGCGCCGGGTGATCTTCACACAAAACTATAGGGGTCAACATCGACGCTGACCCTGACCGAGCGCGGCCATTCGAGCGCGCCGAGCCAGTCGCGGATCACGTCCTGCACATCGAGCGCGCGGCGGGCGTGGACGAGGAGCCGCTGGCGGTGGCGGCCGCGCAGCATCGCCAGCGGGGCGGGCGCCGGGCCGTAGACATGCATCCCTTCGACCTTGGGCGCAGTGCGCCCGATCAGTTGCGCCGCTTCCTGGGCATCCTTGAGGCTTTCCGAAGAAACGATGATCCCGGCGAAACGACCAAAAGGCGGGGCGCCGGCTTCCCGCCGGCTTTCGGTCTCTGCCGCATAGAAGCTCTCCGCATCGCCGGAGACCAGCGCGCGGATGACGGGCGCATTCGGCTCATGCGTCTGGACAAAGACGTGGCCGGGCTTGTCGCCCCGCCCTGCCCGCCCCGCAACCTGCGCGATCTGCTGGAAGCTGCGTTCCGCCGCACGCAAATCGCCACCCTGAAGCCCGAGATCGGCATCGACGACGCCGACCAGCGTCAGGTTGGGAAAATGATAGCCCTTGGTCACGAGCTGGGTGCCGATCACGATGTCGATTTCGCCTGCCTCCATCTTGCCGACAAACTCCGCTGCCTTGGCGGGCGACCACAGGGTGTCGGAGGTCACGATGGCGCGCCGCGCCTCGGGAAAGAGCATCGCCACCTCATCGGCAATCCGTTCCACCCCCGGCCCGCAGGCGACGAGCGAATCCTCCTCATGGCATTCGGGGCAAGCGCGCGGCGGAGGCATGTTGTGCCCGCAATGATGGCATTGGAGTCGCTGGAGCAGCCGGTGCTCGACCATCCACGCGGTGCAATTGGGGCATTGGAAGCGATGCCCGCAATGGTGGCACAGCGTCAACGGCGCAAAGCCGCGGCGATTGAGAAAGAGCAGCGATTGCTCACCCTTCGCCAGCACATCCTGCATCGCCCCAACGAGCGTCGGGGCAAGCCAGCAGCCGCGTTCGGGCGGATCCTGCGTCAGGTCGATGGCCGCAATCTCGGGCATCTCCGCTGTCCCATGCCGTTCAGGGAGCTTGAGTTCCGCATAACGGCCCTGCGCGACCTGCTGGCGCGTCTCGATGGCCGGTGTCGCGCTCGCCAGCACAACCGGACAGGCTTCGAAATGGCCGCGCATCACCGCCACGTCACGGGCGTGATACTGGACGCCTTCCTCCTGCTTGAAGCTCGCCTCATGCGCTTCATCGACGATGATCAGGCCAAGGTTGCGATAGGGCAGGAACAGCGCCGAGCGCGCGCCGACCGTGACCAGCGCCTCGCCCTGCGCAATCGCCCGCCACGCCCGCCTGCGCTGCGACTGGCGCAAGTCGGAATGCCAGGCAACGGGCGCATGGCCGAAACGCGCCTCGAAACGGCGCAGGAAAGGCTCGGTCAGGGCGATTTCGGGGAGGAGGACCAGGGCTTGCCTGCCCATCCGCAAGGCCTGCGCAATCGCCTCGAAATAGGTTTCGGTCTTGCCCGAACCGGTCACGCCATCGAGCAGCACTGGCGCAAAGGCCCGCGCCTTGACCGCATCGACCAGCCAGCCCGAGGCAGCGGCCTGTTCGTCCGACAGGTCGGGCGGGGCATGGTCGGGATCGGGCGCGAGGAATGGGGTCTGGAGCGAAACCTCTACCGCTTCGATCGCACCCAGCTTGACCAGCCCGCGGATCACCCCGTCCGAGACGTCGGCAATTGTCGCCAGCTCGCGGATCAGTCCCTGCCGCTCGCCGATCCGTTCGAGCGCTTGGGTACGCTGGGTCGTCAGCTTGTCGGGAACCTTGCCGGTCAGGCGGTATTCGACGACCGTCGGCGCGCCCTCGAGTGCCGCCGCCGAGGACAATGCCATGCGGAGGACGGCGGCGGGCGGGGCGAGATAGTAATTGGCGGCCCATTCGACCAGTCGCCGAAGCGGCGCGCCGACGGGCGGAACGTCATAGACCTGCAACAGGTTGCGCAGCCGGTTGTCGCCCACCTCCGCATCCGAAGGCATATGGTCCTCTTCCCAGACCACGCCGACCATCTGGCGCGGGCCGAGCGGCGCGAGCACGATGCTGCCCGGTTCAACAGTCATGCCGTGCGGCACCCGATAATCGAGCGGCCCGAGCGCGGGGTTGAGAAGGAGGACGCGGGCGCGAGTCATTGAAGCTGCTCCTAGCGCCATAGTCCTGCCCAAGGTAAGGGGGTTCGGCAACGACTGGAGATGATCGTGGCAACTACCGGCAACGGCGAACTCGACGGCTTCATCGCCAAATACACGCCCGAAGTGGAGGCGCTAGCGCATGCGCTGTTGGCGGGTGTGCGCGCGCGCATCCCCGGCGCCCTGATGCCGGTTTATGATAATTACAACGCCCTTGCGATCGGCTTTGGCCCCACCGACCGGGTAAAGCATGTCATCCTCTCGCTGGCGATCATGCCGCGCTGGGTGACGCTATGTTTCACTTGGGGTGTGAATCTCGATGATCCGCACCGTCTGCTCAAAGGCATCGGCAATCAGGTCCGTAGCGTCCAGCTGCACGCCGCGGATGCGCTGGATGATCCTCGCATCGAAGCGCTCATTGCCCAGGCTCTGGCCAACGCCGATCCGCCGGTAGATCCGGATGCAGCTGGTGGAATCATCATCAAATCGATTTCGGCCAAACAGCGTCCAAGACGGCCTGTCGCTAGGTAAGGCAGCTTTGTCGAACCCGGCCTTTCCCATTCACCAATTTGCCCCCATATCGCCAGTTCCGTTTCCCGTGCGATTGCGCTAAACTGCGGCAAGGTCAGCAAAGAGTAGATAAACATGAAGAAGGATTTCCTGCGCGCTGCGCTCCTCGTTTCGAGCGTTGCCCTGATCCCGGCAGCGACAGCCGGCATGGCGTCGGTTGACGCCAACACCTATCGCGAGATGGATCAGTTTCTTGCGGTGTTCGAGCGCGTCCGCGCCGATTATGTCGACAAGGTCGATGACAAATCGCTCATCAAGGGCGCGATCAACGGCATGCTGGCCAGCCTCGATCCGCACTCTTCCTATCTCGACGCACGCGATTTTGAGAATATGCGCGTCCAGACCGATGGCAATTATGGCGGGCTGGGCCTGACCGTTTCGCTCGAGGATGGCGCGGTCAAGGTCATCGCTCCGACCGAGGATTCGCCTGCTGACAAGGCCGGCGTCAAGGCGGGCGACTATATCACGCATCTCGACAGCGTCCTGATCTATGGCGGAACGCTCGACGAAGCGGTGGACAAGATGCGCGGGACGCCTGGCACCAGCATCCGCCTCACTGTCGTGCGCCCCGGCCGCGACAAGCCGTTCGATGTCACGATCACCCGTCAGATCATCGAGATCCGGCCGGTCAAATGGGAAGTGAAGGACAATATAGGCATCATCAACATCAACGGCTTTTCAAAGAGCGTTGGTGCTGATGTCCGCTCGGCGCTGGTCAGCATCGACAAGTCGCTGGGCCATCTGCCCATCGGCTATGTCGTTGATCTGCGCTCCAACCCCGGCGGCCTGCTCGACCAGGCAATCGAAGTCTCCGACGCTTTCCTTGAACGCGGCGAGATCGTTTCGCAGCGCGGGCGCGACCGGCGGGATATAGAACGCTATTATGCGCGGGCCGGTGACATGGCGCACGGCCTGCCGATCATCGTGCTGGTCGATGCGGGCTCTGCCTCGGCGGCGGAAATCGTTGCCGGCGCGCTCCAGGACCAGCACCGTGCGCTGGTGATGGGCGAACGCAGCTTCGGCAAGGGCTCGGTCCAGACGCTGATCCAGCTTGACGAGACAAGCGCGCTCCGCCTCACCACCGCGCGTTACTACACACCGTCGAACCGCTCCGTGCAGGAAGGCGGGATCGAGCCCGACATTGCCGTTCCGCAACTGTCCGATCCCGATTACAAGGCGCGGCCGCGTTTCCGCGAAGCCGATCTCAGCCGTCACCTGATCAACGAGGCCAAGGTCGACAATTCGGTGCTCGAGGCGGACACCAAGCCCGATCCGCGCTTCACCCAGACGGCGGAACAGCTGAAAGCCAAGGGTATCAAGGACTTCCAGCTTCACTATGCGCTTGAGACGCTGGCGCGGCTGTCCCGCACCCAGACGGCTACGAAAACAGGCGTCCGCAAGGGAAGCCGCTAGGCGTGACAAGGCTTCGCCAGGCGTCATGGCTCGCTCTGCTGATTCCCGCGGCATTGCTGGGCGGGGCCTTGGGCTCGCAATATATCGGCGGACTTTTCCCGTGCGAAATGTGCCACTGGCAGCGCTGGCCGCATGAGGCCGCGATTGCTTTCGGGCTGATGGCGCTTTTGGCGCGCGATGCCGGGATCAGGCGCCTCTTTGTCTTAATGGCAGCACTGGCGATCCTTGCCAGCGGGCTGGTCGGCATCTTCCATGCTGGCGTCGAATATAAATGGTGGGACGGGATCACTGCCTGCACGCGTGTACCCGGCACGGGCGGCGGAAATATCATGGCCGAGATCTATGCCGCGCCGCTCGTCAGCTGCAACCAGCCGCAATGGACGCTGGGGCCGGTTTCCCTCGCAGGCTTCAACGCGATCTTCTCGATCGGCGGCGCGCTGCTGGTCCTTTGGCTGGTCAGGAGTGACAAGGCATGACGCACGATGACCGCCATTCGATGATCCGCGTCGACCAGGCGGGCGAATATGGCGCGACGCGCATCTATGCCGGACAACTTGCGGTGCTGGGCAATCGCCATCCTGCCGCGCGACCGATCCGGCACATGGAGGGGCAGGAGCAACGGCATCTTCAGCGCTTCGATGCGATGGTGGCGGAACGTGGCGTGCGTCCGACCATCCTCCAGCCCTTCTGGCACGTCGCAGGATTCGCACTCGGCGCAGTCACGGCCGCGATCAGCCCCGAAGCGGCGATGGCCTGCACCGCTGCGGTAGAGACCGAGATCGACAATCACTATGGCGAACAGCTTGACGCGCTGGGAAAGGACGATCCCGAACTCAGCCAGGCGATTGCTGAATTCCGCGCCGAAGAGGTTGAGCACAAGGCGACGGCAATGGCGCTTGGCGCAGAGCGCGCTCCGGCCTATCCGTTGCTCAGCGCGGCGATCCGGATGGGCTGCAAGGCAGCGATCGCCCTTTCCAAACGAATCTGACTTTGGTCATTGCACGTTAATCTAAAATGGCCGAGGATTTGCACATCATGAGACTCGTCCTTGCCCTTGCGCTCTCCCTTGTGCCGCTGGCAGCTTCGGCGCCTGCGGTCGCCCAGCAACGTACGCTCACCATCTTCGGTGATGACAAATGCCCCCTGGATACGATCTGCGTGGTTGCGCCCGAAACCGAGCGCTACAGGATTCCCAAGCCATTTCGCGAGCCGCTGAAATCGCCTGACAGCGTCAGTTGGGCGGTTCGCTCACAGGCAACGCTGGAGGTGGGCAAGACGGGCGCTGAAAGCTGTTCGACCGTCGGCCCTGGCGGCTGGACAGGCTGCTTCATGAAGCAAATGAAGGACGCCTATTCCGAAAAGACGCCTGAGCCGGAAGTCCCCTGACGCTGAAGATTACGGCCGCGATCGAACGCTGGCCGGTTGCCGGGGCGTTCGTCATTGCACGTGGTTCGAAAACGCATGTCGATGTTGTGACGGTTGAAGTGCGCGATGGCGCACATGCCGGGCGCGGCGAAGCGACACCCATCTATTACAAGGGCGAAAGTGCGGAGATCTGCCTCGCGCAGATTGGAGCTTTGCCGCCAAACTTTGATCGCACCGCACTTCAAACCCTCCTGCAGCCCGGCGCTGCGCGAAACGCCGTCGATTGCGCGCTATGGGATCTGGAGGCGCAGCAGGCGGACGTGCCTGTATGGCAGCTGGCCGGGCTGTCGCCACCTCAACCGTTGGTGACGGCGATGACGGTATCGCTCGGCACCCCTGACAGGATGGAGGCCGATGCGACGGCCCTTTCCCGGCGAACATCGCTGATCAAGGTCAAGCTCGCTGGTGAGGGCGATGTCGAGCGGGTTGCTGCTGTCCGGCGCGGCGCACCCGACGCGCGATTGATCGTCGATGCCAACGAAGCCTGGACTGGTCGTGATATAGTGGCCGAAGCGGCCTCGCTCCTGCCTTTCGGCGTCGCGCTGATCGAGCAGCCGATCAAGGCCGGAGAGGATCACCGGCTCGACGGCATTGTCTCTCCCATCCCGCTCGGAGCCGATGAAAGCGTCCACGACCGCGCCGACCTCGAACGCTGCCGCGGTCGCTATCAGGCAATCAACATCAAGCTCGACAAGGCGGGCGGCCTGACCGAAGCGCTGGCGCTCAAGGCAGAGGCGCGGGCGATGGGATTCAAGGTGATGGTCGGCTGCATGCTATCCACCAGCCTTGGCATCGCTCCGGCATTCCTCGCGGCGCAGGGTGCAGACTGGGTCGATCTTGACGGCGCGCTGCTCCTCGCAGAGGATCGTGAGGAACGTTTCACCCTTGCAAACGGGACGCTCGCCCCGCCTGCCTAGGCAAAGGCTCTTTACAAAACCTCGAACAACCCGGCTGCACCCATACCGCCGCCGACGCACATCGTCACGACGACATATTTGGCGCCGCGACGCTTGCCTTCGATCAGTGCATGGCCGGTGCAGCGCGCACCGGTCATGCCATAGGGGTGGCCGATCGAGATCGAGCCGCCGTTGACGTTCAGTAACTCGTTGGGGATGCCGAGCTTGTCGCGGCAATAGAGCACCTGCACCGCGAACGCCTCGTTCAGTTCCCACAGGCCGATGTCATCGACCTTGAGGCCGAAACGGCCCAGCAGCTTCGGGATCGCAAAGACGGGGCCAATGCCCATTTCGTCGGGCTCGGTGCCTGCCGCTGCCATGCCCACGTAGCGCCCAAGCGGCGTAAGGCCGCGCTTGGCGGCAAGCGCTGCTTCCATCACGACCACTGCGGATGAGCCGTCCGACAACTGGCTGGCATTGCCAGCGGTGATGACGCCGCCGTCGATGACAGGCTTCAATGAGTTGAGCCCTTCCAGGGTCGTTTCCGGGCGATTGCCCTCATCCTTGGCAATCGTCACATCGTGGAACGTGACCTCACCCGTTTCCTTGTTGGCGACGCCCATCTTGGTCGAGACCGGGACGATTTCATCGTCGAACTTGCCCATGGCCTGTCCCGCCGCGGTGCGCTGCTGCGACTGGAAGGCGTATTCGTCCTGTGCGTCACGGCTGATGCCATAGCGGCTGGCGACGATTTCGGCGGTCTGGAGCATCGGCATGTAAATGTCCGGATGCATCGCCACGAGCGCATCGTCACGACCGACACGCATCTGCGGTGTCTGGACGAGCGAGATGGACTCCTGTCCCCCTGCAACGACAATATCCATGCGATCCACGATGACCTGCTTTGCCGCCGTTGCGATCGTCATCAGCCCCGAGGAACATTGCCGATCCATGCTCATGCCCGATACGCTGACCGGCAGCCCGGCGCGCAGGGCGACTTGCCGGCCGATATTGCCGCCCTGATTGCCCTGCTGGAGCGCAGAACCCCATAGGCAGTCATCGACCTCGGCCGGGTCGATCTTCGCGCGCTCGACCGCAGCCTTTACCGAGTAGGAGCCGAGAGTGGCACCTTGTGTAGCATTGAAAGCGCCGCGATAGGCCTTGCCAATCGGGGTGCGGGCGGTGGAAACGATGACGGCGTCACGCATGGGAATATCCTTGCAAATTGGGGGTTAGACGAAAAACTGGCTGATCCACTCGGCGATCAAAGCGGGCTTGTCCTCGCCTTCGATCTCGACGCTGACTTCCTGCATCTGCTGCCACTGGCCGGGGCGCTTCTCTTCCATCGACAAGAGCTTGAAATGGGCGCGCACGCGCTTGCCGGACTTGACCGGGGCAAGGAAGCGCAGCTTGTCACAGCCATAATTGACCCCCATCTTGATCCCGTCGAGGTGCGGCAGACTGGCCTTGGCGGAGAGCACCGGCATCAGCGACAGCGTCAGAAAGCCGTGCGCGATCGTCGTGCCGAACGGGGTCATTTTCGCCATTTCGGGGTTCACGTGGATGAACTGATGATCGCCCGTCGCGTCGGCGAACTTGTTGATCATCTCCTGATCGACGGTCAGCCATTCGGACACGCCGATTTCGGTGCCGACCTTGGCCAGCAAATCTTCCTTGGTCACAACGGGCATTGGCTTTCCTCTCGCTTTGCGTGCGCAATATTATTACAACGGCTTCAAATCACCTGGCCGAAATAAGGCCCCAGCGAGGCAAGAGTCAAAGGTCATGGATTCCGCAACGTCCGTCATGCGTCACCTCTACCGCGCGCCGGAGCCCGAAGTGCTGGCACCGCTCCTCAAGCGCGCCCGATCGGTGCCCGACGAACGCAAGCGCATCGTCAATCGCGCTGCCAATCTGATTGGAGACTTGCGCGCGGCGCAAGGGACTGGCTGGGTCAACCAGTTCCTCCATGAGTATCGACTGAACACGCAGGAAGGCGTGGCGCTGCTTTCGCTCGCCGAAGCCTTTCTCCGCGTCCCCGATCCCGAAACGGCCGACGCCCTGATCGCCGACAAGCTGGGCGATGCCGACTGGCGCGCCCATTCGGGCAAATCGCATTCGACGCTCGTCAATTCCGCGACATGGGGGTTGGTCATCGGTCGTGCGCTGGTGAGCGACAAGGATGACGCGGGCACGCTCCGCCGCCTGATCGCGCGCGCCGGTGAACCGTTCGTGCGGCAGGCGGTGGGCGCTGCAATGCGGATGATGGGCGAAATTTTCGTGATGGGCCGCACCATTGCAGAAGCGACCGAGCGCATGGCGCGACCCGAGCACAAGGGCTTCACCGCCAGCTTTGACATGCTCGGCGAAGCGGCGCGCACCTTCGAGGATGGCGAGCGCTATTTCGCCTCCTACCTCGCCGCGATCGATGCGACGGGCGCGGGCCACTCGATCTCTGTCAAGCTGTCGGCGCTCCATCCGCGCTATGAGGTGGCGCATTGGGACAAGTGCGTGCCGATGCTTTCGGATCTGCTGCAAACGCTGTGCGAGGCCGCCGCACGCCGGGGAATCGCGCTGACCGTCGATGCCGAGGAATCCGAGCGGCTCGAAATGAGCCTGGCGATCATCGGCCATGCGGCACGACTGCCCTCGCTCAAGGGTTGGGACGGCCTTGGCATGGCGATCCAGGCCTATGCCAAGCGCGCAAGCGCCGTTGTCCGCTGGGCCGACGAACTCGGCGCCGCGACGGGCCGCCGGATCGCGGCGCGGCTCGTCAAGGGCGCCTATTGGGACAGCGAGATCAAGCGGACGCAGGAAGCGGGCTTCTCCGACTATCCGCTCTTCACCCGCAAGGCCGCAACGGATGTCTCCTGGCTGGCCTGCGCCAAGGACATGCTGGCGGCGAAGCACATCTACCCCGCTTTTGCGACGCACAATGCGCTGTCGGTCGCAACAATTCTCGAATGGGCAGGCGAGGCGCGCGATTTCGAGTTCCAGCGGCTGCACGGCATGGGCGAAGGACTCTATGAACGGCTGGTCCGCGATGAGGGCTATCATTGCCGCATCTATGCCCCGGTCGGTGGGCACCGCGACTTGCTGGCCTATCTCGTCCGCCGGTTGCTGGAGAATGGCGCGAATTCCAGCTTCGTCCACCAGCTGGCCGATGAGAACCTCGATGACGAGACCCTGCTCACCGATCCGGTGGTGAAGGTCGAAACGGTCGGCGGTGCACGCCATGCCAGCATTCCCCTGCCCTGCGACCTGTTCGGCGAACGCCGCAACAGCGAGGGCATCGACTTGCAGGATCGGGCGATTCTATTGGAAACTGCACAATCCCTTTGCGCCTTCGCGCCTTCGCGTGAGACAGAAATGGTTGGGCTCACGCAAAGACGCGAAGGCGCGAAGGATGCCGTTGACAGAGCGGCCATCTCGTTTCCAAACTGGTCGCAAACCCCTTTGAACTCGCGCGCTGATGCGCTCGAACGGCTGGCCGGACTGCTTGAATCCAACCGGATCGAACTGATGTCGATCGCCGTCCACGAAGCGAGGAAGACGATTCCCGATGCGCTTGGAGAAGTCCGTGAGGCTGTCGATTTCTGCCGTTATTATGCGCTACAGGCACGTGACGGGCTGGCTCCGGTTGTTCTTCCCGGCCCGACCGGCGAACGCAACGTGCTGCGCTATGAAGGACGCGGAGTCTGGGCCTGCATCGCGCCGTGGAACTTCCCGCTCGCAATCTTTCTTGGGCAAGTCGCGGCAGCGCTGGTTGCAGGCAACACCGTCATCGCCAAGCCTGCCCCACAAACCCCGCAAATTGCTGCCCGCGCGGTGGCGCTTGCCCATGAGGCAGGCATTCCCGCTGACGCGCTCATCCTCCTGCCTGGCGGCCCCGAGGTCGGCGCGGCGCTGATCGCGGATCAGCGCATCGCGGGCGTCGCCTTTACCGGATCGACCGCCACCGCAAAGAAGATCGCCCGCGCGCTGCTTGAGGACGACCATCGCCCGATTGTCCCGCTGATCGCGGAAACCGGTGGCATCAACGCGATGATCGTCGATTCAACCGCGCTCGCCGAACAGGTGGTGCAGGATGTCGTCACCTCCGCTTTCCGTTCGGCGGGGCAGCGCTGTTCGGCGTTGCGGCTGTTATTGCTCCAGGAAGACATTGCCGATCACACGCTCAAGATGCTGGCCGGGGCAATGGATGCACTGGTGGTCGGCGACCCGGCCGACCCCGCGACTGATGTGGGGCCGGTGATCGACGAGGCCGCCCATACCCGCCTGATGGACCTATCGCGAGAGCTGCACGGCGGACTGGATTCACACCATCGTCCTGCGCCGACTCAGCGGCCATTTCGTTCCCCCAACCGCGATCCGCCTCAGCCTCGCTGGAAGAGCTGACACAGGAGTGGTTTGGCCCGATCCTCCATGTCGCGACGTGGGCAGTCGGGTACGCATCGAAGAGACCATTGCAGCCATAAACGCAAAGGGCTTTGGCCTGACAATGGGGCTCCACAGCCGCATCGCGCGCAACGCCGAGACAGTCGAGGCACTGGCGCGGGTTGGCAACCTCTATGTCAACCGCTCGATGATCGGCGCGATTGTCGGCAGCCAGCCCTTCGGTGGCGAAGGTTTGTCAGGAACCGGCCCCAAGGCGGGCGGGCCAAACTATCTCCACCGCTTCTGCGCCGAACGTGTGACATCGACCGACACGACCAGCGCGGGCGGCAATGCCTCGCTCCTGTCGCTCGACGAGGTTGATCTTTAGGCTTTGCCGGATTCGGGCCCGTAAAAGGCTATTCCGGCTTCACGCACGCAGCGCATCGCGGCCAGCATCACGGCATGCCGTGCATCGTCGCGGGCTTCGGCCGCGCCACGCGTCACATGGAACACCAGCTCGAGCATGATGGCGCTGGCGGCGAAATCGGTCAGCACCGCATGATCGAAGCGGCAATCCTCCACCCCTTCGACAACGGCCTTCAACCGGGCTGGAAGCGCCGCGATCGCATCGGGATCGCTCGCATAATCAAGCGGAAGGTTCAGCACGACGCGGCGCTCCGCAATACCGTTCAGGTTGCGGATCTGCATGGCGAGCAGTTTGTCATTCGACATGATGATCTGCTCGCCATCGACCGAGCGGACGCGCGTCGTTTTCAGCCCGATCGCCTCGACCTTCCCCGCCGCATCGCCGAACTTGATCGTTTCGCCAACCCGGAACGGCCCGTCGAACAGGATCGAGAGCGCCGCGAACAGGTCGCGGAATATGCCTTGCGCGGCAAGACCGATGGCAATGCCGCCAATGCCGAGGCCCGCAATCAGTCCGATAACATTGACGCCCAGATTTCCCAGAATGAGCAGGAAAGCGAGGACGAAAAGCGCAACATTGACGAAGAGCCGCACCAGCCCCAGCGCATTCGCCAGCCCCGAATGCGATTCCCTGCCCGCCGCCCGGACTTCGACAGTCCCGAGTATCAGTTCGCGCAGGAACAGCGCGCCCTGGAACGTTGCGGTGATTACGAAGACAAAGCCGATCGTGTTTGCGACATCGTCCGGAGCGTGGGCATAGGTCGCGACCAGTTCGGCCGCGAGCGGGAGCATGAACCAGAACTTCATCGATGCGAGCGCGCGTCCGATGACGCCGCGCCATGGATTCGGCTCCCGGCTCATCCGCTTGCCGAACAGTCGCAGCCCATAAAGCGCAACAATGATCAGCCCGCCAAACAACGTCGCCATGAAGATCAGCCGGGTATGGTCGGAAAGCCAGTCAGCCGCGCTGGTCCACAGCATTGCAATGTCGATTGGGGCGGGTGGTGTCGTGGCCATGCGCGCTGGCTAACCGCCGATGCCGCGCCTGTCTATGCCGTAGCGCTCCGCAACCCTCCGATCGGCCGCCATCCCGCCTCGGATGCACGCCGGCCAGCATAGGTGTCGAGCCCGATCTGCATGCCGACCAGCAGGTAAACAAAGGGTTGGTAGGCGATCCCGACAAAGATTGCGCCGACCAGGTAGATGATATGCGCCTGCTGGAGCGCGCTTGCCAGGGCACCGATCCACTGATCGTTATCCGGCGCACGGTCACGGTATCGGCGGTAGAGCAGTTCCATCCGCACCACACCGAGTCCGTGGATCAGCAGCCAGAGGACCAGGCCCGGAAAGCCCTGTTCGCCAAGCATCTCGAAATAGGAGCTGTGATAGGCGCGTGCGGCATCGGTCGTGACGACCGTTTCGACGCTTTGCGTGTTCCCGCCGTCGCTGGTTTCCTGCAATTCCATCCGCAGCTTGTTCTGGCGATAGGCGTCGAAGCCCCCGCCGAACGGATGATCCTTCGCATAGTCCCAGGTCCAGGCCCAGACCGCGAGCCGGGTCGAAGCCGACTGGTCGGCCTTGTAGGACTTGATCGTATCCATGCGGCTGGTGAAGCTTGAAGGAAGAAGCGGAACGGCGATGAGGGCAATGGCCGCAAGCGACCCGAGATACAGCATCCGCCGCCGGGTGAAGCGCAGCGACAGGAGCAGCAGTACGCCGAGACAGACCAGCCCCGTCCGCGCCTCGGTTCCCACAGGGATGAGCGCACAGGCGAAGATCAGCGCAATTGCGAACAGCGTCACGCGCCAGTCGGCCGGGAAGACCGTTCCGTGCTTTCTGAGGTAGAGGATCAACGGAATGATCGCGATCGCGACCGTCGAGATGATGCTCGATTCATAAAGCCCGGTATTGTTCGTGACCATCAGGTTGAGCGCGCCATAGCCTCCGCCCGAAACGACCGTCTTGATCCCGCCAACGATGATGATCGTCGCGGCCGACAGGATCATGAACAGGCCAAGCGCTTCGAAGCGCAGCCGCGTCCTCAGTGTCAGCGGCAGGAAGATCGCAAAGGCGAGCGCCTTCCATACCCAGGCCCATTTGCTCGCCGCTTCGATCGGAAAATCGGCCTGGGTCGTGGTGACGCCGCAATAGATCAGCAGGAACAACAGCAATAGCTGCCGGGGTCCGATACGACTATCGCGCTTGTCATCGACAAAGGCCCAGGCGCCGATCGCCAGGCCTGCAAAGATAAGGGAAACCGGAACCGAGTTGAGGAGATAATAGCTCAACCGCTGCGGCGAGACATTGTCGATATAGACATAGGCAAGAACGAACACGAAGGGGCGGCGAAAACCGGCCGCCATCAAGGCAAACAGGAAGCCGACAAGGGCAAGGTCATGCATCCTGGGCCGGCCTTTTGCGCCAGCCTTGCGGCTCGGGATCGGGCTTCGGCGCGTCCTCACGATCGAGATCGGCACGAAATATCAACCGCCATGCAACCAGCAGCATCAGGCCATGCGTCAGGGCGAGCGAGAAATTGTCGATCATGGCAAGTTCCCCTAAACCCCTTCCGGTTGACGCGGCGTTAAGGTTACGCATGGCAATAGCGCCGGAATCATCGCCTTGACAGGGGCCCGGGACGTTTGCGCATTCTACACATCCTCGACCACAGCCTGCCGCTCCACAGCGGATATACGTTTCGCACGCGTGCGATCCTCAAGGCACAGATCGATAGTGGCTGGCAGGTTGCCGGGATCACCGGCGCGCGGCACAGAGCGGAAGGGCCGGCGGTCGAAACGGTTGATGGGCTCACTTTCTACAGGGCACCAAAACACAGCCCCGCCATCAGTCCGCTGGGGGAATGGCGCGAGATTGCAGCGCTGGAAAAAGGCGTCGACGCGCTGGTTGACCTGTGGAAGCCAGACCTGCTCCACGCTCACTCCCCTGTCCTGACGGCGCTGGCCGGGTTGCGCGTGGCTCAGCGGCGCAACCTGCCGCTCGTCTATGAAATCCGGGCCTTTTGGGAAGATGCCGCCGCCGGCAACGGGACGAGCCGTGAGGGCGGGCTGCGCTACCGCCTTGTCCGGGAGATCGAGACCTATGCCGTTTCGCGCGCCAATGCGGTTGCAGTCATCTGCGAGGGCCTGAAGACCGATCTCCTTGCGCGCGGCATTGCCGCAAACAAGATCATTGTTGTGCCCAATGGCGTCGATCTCGGCCTGTTCGGAGATCCGCCCCCACGCGAAAATGCTCTGGCGGAAGCGCTTGGCATCGGCGACGGGCCGACAATCGGCTTTATCGGCAGCTATTACGATTATGAAGGCATTGATGACCTGATTGCGGCCATGCCGGCCCTGCTTGCAGCGCAACCCGACCTCCGACTGCTGCTCGTCGGCGGCGGACCGATGGAAAAGGCGCTGAGGCAACAGGCAGCGGCGTCGCCAGCTGCTTCGCGCATCCATTTCGTCGGCCGCGTCCCGCATGAGGAAGTCGAGCGCTATTACAGCCTGATCGATGTTCTGGTCTATCCGCGCAAGCGGATGCGCCTGACCGAACTGGTGACGCCATTGAAACCGCTCGAAGCCATGGCGCAGAAAAGGCTCGTCGCCGCATCCGATATAGGCGGGCACCGCGAACTGATCGAGGATGGTGTGACGGGAACGCTATTTGCGCCTCACAGTCCGGCGGCGCTGGCAGACGCCGTGGCGGGCTTGTTCGCAAAACGGGACCAATGGGAGACGCGACGGTCTACGGCGCGAGCGTTCGTCGAACGCGAACGTAACTGGTCGTCAAATATTTCCCGTTATGCTCCTGTTTATCATAAACTGACCGGCAAGCCGGTTTGAAGGATTTTCGATGCCCAAGGGTTTGAAATCGCTGGCCCGGTTGCTTGACAAGGTGCCATTCGCACCAGTGGTGGCCGCCCTTTTTGGGCTGGTTGCGGCAATTCTCGTCGTCGCGACCCCGGGCTGGCTGTTCGAGCGCATGGTTGTGACATCCGGCCTTCCGGGCCTTGTTGCCGCAGCCGCTCCACCCCTGGGTGACAAGGCAAGGATCATGGCCGCCATCATTTCCATGGCAGGCGTTGCCGGCATGGTTTGGCTGATACTTGCGCTGCCCGGCATGGTGGTGAAGGCAAGGCCTGCACAAAGCCGGGGCCACCGGATCGAGCCCCACGACAATGGCGCGGGGGAAGATGGACTTGCCGAAACGCCATTCCGCCGCCCGCTCTTTGCCGACGCGGATCTCGGCGCGCCGTTCATGTCGGATGAGGCCATTGCTCATGCCCGTGAGGAGCTTGTCCTCGAAACGCTCGCCCCCGAAGACGTTCTGGATGATCGCGAGCCGGAAGCGGCCGAAAGCGCGCCGCCCGCCCAGGAACAGGCCCAGGCAGCGCAGCCCCAGCCTGTGCCGGGCGCCCGCTCGGCATCGCCCGACACGACGGATCGGCAATCGATTCCCGATTTGCTCGAAAGACTCGAAAAGGCGCTTGAGCACCGCGAGCGCCGCACGGGTAGCATTGCCCCTATCCTGCCCGGAGACATGGCAGCACTGCGACAGGCCCTCGGTGTTTCCGGCTTGCGCCATTAATTCGCCTCCACCGTCAGCGCTTCAAATTCGATTTCGACCATCCGCGGGCCCCGTGACCGGCGGTCCGCCACTGCTATGTCCGCGACAACATGTCCTTCGATCCTGAAGTCCCCGCCCAGCATGTCAGCCGTGGCGCGATCGACCAGCGCGTCGGCCCCGTCTCCCGAAATGCAGAGCGCATAGCGATGCCGTGCGCCCACAAACGTCACGCTTGACCAGCGTCGCTGGCTGGAGGAACGGATTTCGGCAATCGCAGGGTGAAACCGCCCCGATATTGCGGTGCGCAGGGCACCATGCACATCGACGCTCATTGGATTGCCTCCAGAAAAGCCTCGATGCGCGCCGCAAGTCTTGCACCAATTGCCCGTCCCTGCCGCAGGTCGAAGACCAGCCGCGGATCGTTGGCGACATTTCGTCCGAAACGGGTCGGTTTCTGTCCGCTACGGCGCAAATGGCGCTCGATCTTGGTCAGCACATTCATTCAAACCTCCTCCACAATTTTTGCGACTCGATTCTCGATAGGATTTATCCTATTTGCGAGGCAATTTCCTATTGTGCAAGGAAAATTCCTGCTGTAGGAAAATTCCGATGGATGAAGTCAGGACTCATCTAGAAAAATTGATGGCCGAGCGCGGGGACGATTGCCTGTCCATCTCCCGCCTGCTCGGGCGCAATGCTGCCTATTTCCAGCAATTCCTCCGGCGCGGCGTGCCACGGAAGCTGAAGGAGGATGACCGGCGGATTCTCGCATCCTATTTTGGTGTCGACGAGGTCGAACTGGGCGGGCCCGCCGCCCCGCTGACATCGGTTTCGACAGTCATGGTCCCGCGTCTCCAGCTCGGCGCATCTGCCGGCCCGGGTGCGGACGCCGGGCTTGAGGAACGCGCTGGCCATATCGGGTTCGAAGGCAAATGGCTGCGCAAGCTGGCGGCAAGCCCGGACGCATTGTCGATCATCCAGGTCGCGGGCGATTCGATGGTCCCGACGCTGGGGGACGGGGATGACATACTGGTCGATCGCGGCGACGGCGCCGAGCGGTTGCGCGACGGCATTTACGTGATCCGCATGGATGACGCGCTGATGGTCAAGCGGCTGTCAATGCGCCCGGCCCAGCGCCTGTCGGTCATGAGCGACAATCCCGCCTATCCCGGATGGCCCGATGTCGATGCCGACATGGTCACAATTATCGGCCGCGTGGTCTGGGCCGGACGCAAGATCAGCTAGTCCTTGGTCAATCCGGAGTTTACCAAGGCTTCTCGTGCGATGTTAGCGATTGGCGAATAGTAGAGCGAGCTCCCGCGACGGAGCAAACATGACACCTCCCATTGCCGACCGTAAGACGCTGGATGATGCCACCGCGCTGATGGCAGCGTTCGGCAATTTCGCCGAAACCGAGGCCGCGCTGCGGGCGGAGCGGAGCCGGGACCGGGGCAATGCGATTCTCTTTTGCCACTGGCGTCAGGTGGAGCGGCTGATTGTTGCGCTCCTCGCGGAGGACGTAAACGGCACCGTCCACTAATTCCGGGCTGGCGGCGGATTTGACCTGCCGCTAGACACCGCAGGATGTTGGCCTGTTCGCTAAGCCGCCCCCCTGTTCTGGCGCTGATATTTCTGGTTTCGGTGGCCTGGGCGGGAGCCGCCGGTGCCCAGGCCACCAGCTTGCCCGAAACCGAGCTCGACCCCGAATCGCCCATGGCGCCGATGGCCGACATCGGAGTCGATTGGCCCGACATGGACATTGCTGCACCCCCGATTCCGGAATCTCCCGACGAGGCTGCAGAAACGCTTCATCGCACCACTGAGATTGTCGGTGAACGCCGCTACCGAATCCTGCTTGAAGGCCTTGATCTTGCCGAAAAATCGCTCGTGGTTGATCGTTTCAACGGGGCGTCGACGTTGAAGGCGAGCGAAGGCAACCCGGCCAATGTCGCCCAGATTGACCGGCGTGCGCGCGAAGACGCCGAGCTGCTCGGCGAAATCCTGCGGGCAGAGGGATATTACGACGCCAATGTGGAAACTGCGGTCGAAGAAGGGGACACGGGCCAACTCGTCGTCAGGCTGAGGGCCGAACCGGGTTCCCTCTACCGGTTTTCGCGGGTTGAGGTCACTGGCCTCGATGAAACCGGGAGCCGGCAGCGCGCGTTGCGAGACGTTTTTGCGGTCGATCCCGATGATGTGGTCGATGCAGACAATGTCGTGAAGGGCGAAACGGATCTTGCCGCCACCATTCGCCAGCAGGGCTTCCCCTTCGCCAAGATCGGTGAGTCCGAACTCACCGTCGATCATGACACGCGCACTGCCACACTGAAAATGCATGTTGATCCCGGTGGACAGCGCAATTTCGGCGGGATCGTCCTTTCCGGATCAAAGCTTCCCTTCGATGCCGGCCATGTCGCGCGGATCGCGCGTTTCAAAAAGGGAGAGATTTACGACCAGTCGAAACTCGATGACCTGCGCCGCGCATTGGTCGCGACAGGGCTTGTCTCGCAGGCTCGGGTCACGCCGGTAGAGGCCGAGGATCCCCGGCTGGCGGATGTGGCCGTCGCCCTCGAGCCTGCGAAAATGCGCACCATTGCAGCCGAAGCAGGATATGGCACGGGTGAAGGCATTCGCGGCGAATTGAGCTGGACGCATCGCAACCTTATCCGCCCCGAAGGCGCGGTCACCCTGCGCGGCGTGGCCGGGACGCGTGAACAATATCTGGGAGCGGTCCTGCGCCAGTCCAATTTCCGTGAGCGCGATCAGGTGCTCAACGCCCGGATCGCCGCGAGCCATATCGATCGTGCCGCCTTTGAGGCGCGAACCCTCGAAATTGGAGCGGGCATCGAGCGCCAGTCCAACATCATCTGGCAGAAAAAATGGACCTGGAGCATCGGTGCCGAACTTCTCGCCTCCGATGAACGCGATGCCACAAAGATCGTGGGCGCGGGGCGGCAGACCTTCTTCATCGGCGCGTTCCCGGCGACGCTCAGCTATGACGGATCGGACGAGCTGCTTGATCCTGGGTCCGGATTCCGGCTGGGTCTGCGGGTCTCGCCAGAAATATCGCTCCAGTCCGGCACGTTCAGCTATGTCCGTGCACAATTCGACGGCAGCTACTACCTCCCGGCGAGCGACAGGGTCATCATGGCTGGCCGGATCCGGCTCGGGACAATTTCGGGGGCAGGCACCGGCGCAATCGCCCCGTCAAGGCGCTTCTATTCGGGCGGGGGCGGTTCGGTCCGCGGCTATGGCTACCAGCAGATCGGGCCGCGCGATGCGGCCAACGATCCCGTCGGCGGCCGGAGCCTTACCGAATTCGCGCTCGAAGCGCGCGTAAGGATGGGCAATTTCGGCGTGGTGCCATTCCTTGACGGCGGCAACATCTATACGTCCTCGCTGCCAAAATTCTCGAAGTTCCGCCTCGGCGCCGGGATTGGCGGGCGTTATTATTCGAGTTTTGGGCCCATACGGATCGATGTCGGCACACCGCTCAACCCGCAACAGGGCGATCCGCGCGTGACCGTCTACGTCTCGCTGGGTCAGGCCTTTTGATGCGGGCGCTCCGCTGGACCGGAATCGCGCTCGGCGGCTTGGTGCTGCTGATCGTCTTCCTGCTCTGGCTTGCTGACACCAGCATCGGCCATCGCTTCATTGCGGACCGGATTGCCGCGCAGGCTCCACAATCGGGCCTCAGGATCCGCATTGGCCGGATAGACGGCTCGATTTATTCGAAAGTGCGGCTGAAGGATGTGCGACTCTATGATACCGGTGGCCTGTTTTTCCACACTTCGGACGCACGGCTGCACTGGACCCCTGCCAGCTGGCTGGTGAACCGGCTTGACATTTCCAGCCTGAAAATCCCGGTCGCAACACTCCACAAAATCCCCAGATTGCGGCCATCGGCCAGGAAGGGACCGATCCTCCCCGGCTTCGATATCCGTATAAGCCAGCTGACGGTTGACAGGTTCATGATCGAGCCAGCGGTGGCGGGTGGCAGGCGCCGGATCGGCCACCTTGCCGCAACGGCCGACATTCGCAGCGGTCGCGCGGCGATCAGGCTCAACGCCGATGCGGCGGCCGGTGACCGGCTGACCTTGCTGCTCCATGCCGAACCCGACAGGAATCGGTTCGATCTCGATGCCGGCCTAACGGCGCCGGCGGGCGGTGTATTCGGGCAGGTCATCGGGACAGCCCGACCGGTTGCCCTGAACGTCACGGGCGATGGCGACTGGAAACGCTGGCAAGGCAAGCTCATCACACAGGTTTCGGGCGTGCAGGTTGCCCGGCTTGCCTTGACCAACGCTGCAGGGACCTTCGCCCTGGACGGGCAATTGGCTCTCATGACAATCACGCGAGGCAAACTCCAGCGGCTGAGCGCGCCGATGCTGCGCATCCGGGGCGGCGCCCGGCTGGCGAACCGCAGACTCGAAACCTCGCTGCGTATGGCATCCCGTGCACTGACCGCCGACATCACGGGCACCGTCGATCTCGCGGCCAACCGGTTCAGCCCGCTCAATATCGATGCGCACCTTCTTGAGCCGCGCGCACTGTTTCCCAATATGACGGGGCGCGATGTCGCACTGAAGGCCAGGCTCGATGGCGCGTTCGGTACGGCAAGCTTCGATTACCTGCTGACCGCACCGTTGGTTGCATTCGACAAGACCGGGTTCGAGGCGGTGCGAGCATCTGGACAGGGGCGGCTCGGCAAGCCGCCGATCCTCGTCCCGCTGAAGCTCGTTGCAAGACGGATCACGGGCGTCGGCGATGTGGCAGGCGGCATCCTCGCCAACATCTCGGTAGGCGGGGTGCTGAGCGTGACAGGCAAGGCATTGGTTGGGGACGGGCTTGCCCTCAAGTCTGACAAGCTTTCGGGAAGGCTGAACCTGTTCGTTGACCTTGCCACCGGACGCTACGAAGTCGGGCTGGCCGGGAAGCTTCAGCGTTACCTTATCCCGGGTCTTGGCATTGTCGACGTAAAGAGCGAGTTGAAAGTCATTCCCGGCGCCGGCGGGCATGGAACGCAGGTCGTCGGACGCGGCCAGGCCTGGGTGCGACGCCTTGACAACAGCTTCCTGGCGGGCCTGACGCGCGGCCTGCCGGTAATAGACACAGGCCTGACGCGAGGACCCGACGGCATCGTCCGTTTCGTCAAGCTGAAGCTGACCTCGCCCGGCCTCTTGCTCACCGGCGATGGCTACCGGCGGCGCGACGGAACCTTCTTTTTCGAGGGCCTGGGGCACCAGGCGCAATATGGCCCGGTGACCCGGCTTGTCCTTGATGGCCGTATCGAGCGACCAAAAATAGACCTGGCACTGGCGCGACCGAACCAAGCGATGGGCCTGCGGGACGTTCATTTGCTGCTCGATCCTGACGCCAATGGTTTTGGCTGGCGTGCAAACGGAGGCTCCAGGCTTGGGCGCTTTGGCGGCAATGGCGCGATCCTCCTCCCGTCGCGCGCGGCGGCAACGATCGTCGTGGCCATGCTGACCGCCTCGAACATCAATGCGAAGGGCGCGCTGCGCTCGGCAGAGAATGGCTTTGTCGGCCAATTGGCGCTTGGAGGCGGGGCCAGCGGAACGCTCGATTTTGCGCCTGTCGGCACGATCCAGCAAATCAACGCGCAGGTTAAAATACGCGATGCAATGCTCGAAGGTCCTCCCGCCATGGCGGCGAGGCGAGCAGCATTCAACGGGGTTATCCGGCTCGATCCGCAAGGCGCGTCAATCGACGGCGCGATGACCGGCCAGGGGCTGTCTTATGGCGGGGTCAAGCTGGCTCGGCTGGCGGCAAGTGTAAAAATGACTGGCGGATCGGGGGAAGTGCGCGCCGCGCTGGCCGGATCGCGGGGCCGCGCCTTTGACCTGCAGACCGACGCCCGGATAAGCAAGGACCGGATTGAGCTGATCGGTTCGGGCACAATCGATCGAAAGCCGGTACGGCTCACCAGCCCCGCCATCCTGACACTTGAGGGCAGCGCGTGGCGCGTCCACAGGACAGTTCTCGAATATTCCGGTGGGCGGGCCCAGGTTTCCGGGCTGTTCGGTGGAGGGGCGACCGAGTTCGACGCCAATGTTTCGCAAATGCCGCTGGCCATTGTCGATATGCTGTTCCCGCGATCCGGGCTCGGTGGAACCGCCAATGGCAAGCTGTCCTATCGCCAGGCGGCAGGCGAACTGCCGAACGGCCGCGCCGACCTGCGTATTCGCGGGCTGACCCGGTCCGGGCTTGTTCTTTCCTCACGTCCGGTCGATGTTGGACTGACGGCAGTGCTGACCGCAGGCAATGCCGCAGCCCGCGCCGTGGCCGTCAGCGGCGGGCAGACGATCGGCCGAGGACAGGTGCAAATCCGCCACGGCGACGGACCCGATCTGACCACCCGACTCAAGAGCGGCGCAATGATCGCCCAGCTCCGCTTCAACGGTGCTGCAGACACGCTGTGGCGACTGACCGGGGTGGAGGGCTTTGACGTGTCCGGACCCGTCGCCATCGGAGCCGACATCGCTGGCAGTGCAGCCAACCCGATCATTCGCGGATCGGTCCGCACAGCCAATGCCCGCCTCGAAAGCGCTGCAACCGGCATGGTCCTGACCGGCATCAAGGCCAGCGGACAATTTAGCGGGTCGAAACTCATCATCGACAGTTTCACGGGCTCGGCGGGCGGGGGAATTGTCTCGGGCCGTGGGAGCGTCGATTTTACCACCGGCCAGCATTTCGGCATGAACCTGTCGCTTCAGGCCGAGAATGCCGTCCTGCTGGCCCGCGACGATCTGGGTGCGACCGTTACCGGCCCGATTAGCTTCACCTCGGACGGACGCGGCGGGGGCCTCATTTCGGGCGATGTCGAACTGGTGCGCAGCGCCTTCCGGCTCGGACGCGCGACCTCCGCCGCCGCTATTCCCCGCCTCAACGTGCAGGAGATCAACGTCATTGCCGAGGATCGGGCGCGAGGGCTTCCCTCAAGTCCGTGGCGGCTGGCGATCAAGGCCCGCGCGCCCAACCGTCTTGCTGTAACCGGCCTTGGGATAGAGAGCGAGTGGCGGGCCAATCTGCAGATCGGGGGCGCGATCACGGAGCCGGCCATCACCGGCCGCGCAGACCTTGTTCGCGGTGGCTATGAGTTTGCCGGACGCCGCTTTGACCTTCAGCGCGGCACGATCCGCTTCCAGGGCGAAGTCCCGGCCGATCCCGCGCTCGACATCACGGCAACCGGTGACACGCAGGGACTGTCTGCGATGATCCGCGTGACTGGAACCGGGCAGAGGCCCGAAATCGCGTTCTCGAGCGTACCCGCCCTGCCGGAGGACGAACTCCTCTCGCGCATGTTGTTCGGAACATCGATCACGAACCTTTCGGCCCCGGAGGCGCTGCAGCTGGCGGCAGCGATCGCTTCGCTCCAGGGCGGGGGAAATGGCCTGAACCCGATCAATGCGCTGCGCAACGCCATTGGCCTTGACCGGCTGCGAATCCTGCCCGCTGATACGGTGACCGGACAGAAAACCTCGGTCGCGGCTGGAAAATACATCTCGCGGCGCACCTATGTTGAGATCATCACCGACGGGCAGGGCTATTCGGCAACGCGCGCGGAATTCCAGATCACCCGCTGGCTCTCGATCCTGTCGAGCATTTCAACCATTGGCCGCCAGAGCGCAACGGTCCGGGTGTCCAGGGACTATTGAGGTCAGCCGTGAACCGTCAGCCACTCGCCGGACGGCGCGCGGGTTGGCATCAGGGCGTTGACGGGGTCATCGGGATCCTTGTAGCCGATCGACATGCCGGTCCACAGGATGCGGTTGCCGGGTGTGCCGAGGAATTTGCCGATCGTCTCTGGATAGACCGCCCAGCATTCCTGTGCACAGGAATCGAGCCCGGCTTCGCAAAGCAAGAGGCAGATGTTCTGGAGCATCATCCCGCAATCGCCCCATTGGGGCGGGCCCATCTGCCGGTCGAGCGTGAGGAACAAGGCCATAGGCGCATTAAAGAACTGGAAATTTCGCGCGAACCACTTCATCCGCGCCGGGCGATCCTCACGCGGAATGCCGAGCGTGGCATAAAGCATCTCGCCCACTTCGAACCGGCGATCGCTATAGGGTTTGGTGAGTTCGGGAGGGTAGATGTTGTACTGCGCAGGCTCGCCACCCGGCGTCGCCATCTTTTCGCGCATGATCGCCTTCAGCCGGTCGAGCGAGTCGCCGTGGACGATGTCGATATGCCAGGGCTGCAAATTTCCGCCGGTCGCCGCGCGGGCGGAGCGTTCGACAATGTCCTTCACCACGGCAATATCGACCGGCTTGGCAAGAAAACCGCGCACGGACCTGCGATAGGCAATGGCTTCAGAGACGTTCATGGCGCACTTATCCTGACGTTGATCGGTCGATGTAACTTTCCCTTGCCGTAAACGTCAATTTGCGCAAGTGGATTGCCATCGAGACATTCAAAGAGGAATCGAAACATGGCAACAGCCTATATTGTTGATGCCGTCCGCAGTGCCGGCGGCAAGCGCGGCGGGAAACTCGCCGGTGTCCATCCCGTCGATCTTGGCGCGGCCATACTCGATGCGTTGGTCAGCCGCGCCGGAATCGACGGCTCCCGGATTGACGATGTCATCATGGGCTGTGTCGGCCAGGGCGGGCAACAGGCGATGCAGGTCGGGCGCAATATCGTGCTTGCGTCGAAGAACATTCCCGACAGCGTTCCTGCGGTCACGATCGACCGCCAGTGCGGATCGTCGCAACAGGCGATGCAGTTCGCAGCGCAGGCGGTGATGTCGGGCACGCAGGACATGGTGATCGCGGCCGGAATTGAATCGATGACGCGGGTTCCGATGGGCTCAACCGCGATGCTCCACATGAAGGAGGGGCTGGGCAACTACAAGTCGCCGCGGCTGGAAGAAAAATATCCCGGCATCATGTTCAGCCAGTTCATGGGTGCGGAGATGATCGTCAAAAAGCATGGCCTGACCAGAGACGATCTCGACCGATTCGCGCTCAAGAGCCACCTGATGGCTGCCGCCGCAACCAACGCGGGCGCCTTTGCCAACGAGATCATCGGCATCGAGATCGAAACCCCGGAGGGCAGCGAACTCCACACGCGCGACGAGGGTATCCGGATGGATGCGACGCTTGAAGGCATATCGAGCGTCAAGCTGATCCAGGAAGGCGGCAGTGTGACGGCGGCGACCTCGAGCCAGATTTGCGACGGCTCGTCCGCCGTGCTGATCGTTTCGGAACAGGCGCTGAAGGATTACGGTCTCACGCCGATTGCGCGCATCCACAATGTTACCGTCACCGCGGGCGATCCGGTCATCATGCTTGAAGAACCGCTGTTCGCCACCGACAAGGCGCTTCAGCGTGCGGGCATGAAGATTTCGGACATTGACTTGTACGAGGTCAACGAAGCCTTCGCGCCCGTCCCGCTCGCCTGGCTCAAGCATGTCGGTGCCGATCCCGAAAGGCTCAACGTCAATGGCGGCGCGATTGCGCTCGGCCATCCGCTCGGCGCGTCGGGCACAAAGCTGATGGCGACTTTGCTCAATGCATTGAAGCAGCGCGGCGGCAAATACGGCCTGCAAACGATGTGCGAAGGCGGCGGCGTCGCCAACGTCACGATCGTCGAACGGCTGTAGGAACCCAACCATGCACCGCTCATCCTGAGTAGAGACTGAGCGAAGCCGAAGGCTCGTATCGAAGGGCCCGTGTCCGTCCTTCGATACACCGTTTCGACAAGCTCAACGGTTACTCAGGATGAGCGGGATTTTTTGAAAGGAACTATCATCATGAAACTCGATTCCTCCGTCTCAGCCGTTGTCACCGGTGGCGCTTCGGGCCTCGGCGCGGCAACCGTTCGTGCGCTGGCCGCCAAGGGCGTCAAGGTCGCGATCTTCGACTTGCAGGCCGAAAAGGGCGAAGCCGTCGCGGCCGAAGTCGGTGGTGTATTCTGCGAAGTCAACGTGACCAGCGATGAAAGCGTCGATGCCGGGTTCGCCAAGGCGCGTACCGCCCACGGCCAGGAACGCATCCTCGTGAACTGCGCCGGCACCGGCAGCGCGATGAAGACCGCGAGCCGGTCCAAGACCGACGGTTCAATCAAGCATTATCCACTCGATGCCTTCAACTGGCTGATCCAGATCAACCTTGTCGGCACCTTCCGCTGCGTGGCAAAATCGGCGGCGGGGATGATGACGCTCGACCCGCAGAATGAGGACGGCGAACGCGGGGCCATCGTCAACACTGCCTCGGTTGCCGGCGAAGACGGCCAGATGGGCCAGGTCGCCTATTCGGCCTCCAAGGCCGGCGTCATCGGCATGACCCTGCCCATCGCGCGCGACCTGATGAGCGAAGGCATCCGCATCAACACGATCCTGCCGGGCATTTTCGAAACCCCGCTGATGCTGGGCGCGCCACAGAATGTGAAGGACGCGCTCGCCGCATCGGTTCCCTTCCCCAAGCGCCTCGGCAAGCCCGAGGAATATGCCAATCTCGCGCTGACCATGATTGAGAACAGCTATTTCAACGGCGAGGATGTCCGCCTCGACGGCGCGATCCGCATGGCCCCGCGCTGAGGCGCTGAATCGGTGGCTAAGCCCGAAAGCTGGCGGCTGGACCCCGCCAGCTACCCCATATCGCTCGACGTCCAGACCCGCTTCCAGGATCTCGATCCCAACGGGCACCTGAACAATGTCGCGTTCGCGTCGCTGTTCGAACATGGCCGGGTGCGGCTCAACCGCGGCGTCCGCCCGATGGAAGAGCGCCCCGCAAACGAGCGGACGATGGTCGCCTCGGTTGCAATCACCTATCTGCGCGAGGGAAGCTATCCCGAGGATGTGAGGGTCTGTTCGGGCACCGGCCGCATCGGCACCTCAAGCTGGACGATCGAACAGGCCATGTTCCAGAAGGGCCAGTGCATCGCGACCTGCGACACGGTTGTCGTCTGCCGGACGGACAATGCCGCCAAGCCGCTGCGGGCGGAATTGCGAGCGCAGTTGGAGAAGATGTTGACGACGGGTGGTGGGGCTTGAAGGCTCGAAACGGGTGCCTGATGTCGGCTCAAAGTGGACGGTTGACCCGATCAAGCTAACCGGCCGCGAACGATCTTCCAATACTCATCTTCAACATCAGCATCGATCTCTATTGGCTTGGTACTAGCTTCGTAAAGGCGATCGCGGCCGTCTCTTCTTGGACCAGAAATCCAAAAATGATCTCCGGTCTCAACGTCAAAATAGTTGGCCTTGAACCCGTAGCCTCCAAGCCGTTGGAACGTCCGCCCTCCGTAGTGAAGCGACTGTCCCGATTTGGAAAAGGTCACACGCCCTATTCGGGATGGCCCATTCAGGCCGTCCGTCTTGTCCTCGATGTACATAATGCGAGTTCTCTTCGCGCTCATCCGCTCAGCCCAGCCCCTAATCGCAATCGGCGCACGTCCCCCGCACTTCGATCACAGGCCGAACCGGGTGGAAGCCCGCCTTGGTGGCCGCCGCCCGCACTCCTGAGGACAAGCTATCATCGTCGATATGCGTCGTCTGCCCGCAGCTGTCGCACACCAGGAAGATGCAGTCGTGCACGCAATCGGGGTGCGCGTTGGCGAGGTAGGCATTGGCGCTTTCGACCCGCATCGCGAGGTTCGAGCCCACGAACAGGTCGAGGATGCGATAGACGCTGTTCGCCGCAACCCGCTTGCCGCGCGCCTTCGAAACGGCTTCGGCAATGTCATAGGCCGATGCCGGCTTTTCGAATCCGGCGAGCGCATCGAAGATGCTGGCGCGCATGTCGGTCCATTGCTCGCCCGATTTGAGAAGCGTCATCCTCGCCGCTTCGGCAAGCGACGGGCCATGATGGAGGGTATGGTCGTGGACATGTTTGGCCATGGAATAAATCTAGGCGCGTCGTGGCGCGGGCGCAAGCTTACCAGTGTGCGCGGCGGTTCAGGTCATGCCCCAGGGCGACGATCAGGACGCCGAGGACCGAGTAGATGGCCTCCTGCCCGCCTTCGTGCGGCAAGGTCAGCGCGCCGGCCATTACGCCCAGCCCGAGCGAACCCACCCAGACCGGCATCGCATAGCCATGCTGCATGACGCCACGACCCAGCGCGAGCGCCCCAAGCGCCATGGCCATCACCAGGCCAATCTCATGAACCGCCGGATGCAGCAGCAATCCACCCGCCGAAGCCAGGACAGTCACGATCACCGCGCTCAGGATGCAATGCGCAAGGCAAAGCCCCGAAAGGCCGATGGCCAGCCGGTCAAGGCCTCCCTGTCTGATCACTGCATTCAACACGTCCGATTCCCTTTCGTCATGATATAATGGCACGTCATTGATAAAGATACAACATTACATTAACGGGGGCCTCCCGAAAAATTGTTGAATGCGCCCGCGGGCAGCCGCATAGGCCCCATTCATGAACCGCCTGCGCCCCAATGCCATCGCCAACTGGCTGCTTGCGGTGGCGATTCTGGTTTTTGCCATGGTCGTGGTCGGTGGCATTACCCGCCTGACCGAATCGGGCCTTTCGATTACCGAATGGAAGCCGGTTTCGGGCGCCATCCCGCCATTGACCGAAAGCGCGTGGATGGAAGCCTTCGCCAAATACCGGCAGATCCCCGAATACCAGCTGGTCAACAAGGGCATGACGCTGGCCCAGTTCAAGTTCATCTATTTCTGGGAATTCATCCATCGGCTGCTGGGGCGGCTGATCGGGCTGGCGTTTGCGCTTCCGCTGGCATGGTTCGCGCTGCGTCGCGCCATCCCCGGCGGCTATGGCGGGCGGCTGACGGCCTTGCTGGCGCTGGGCGGACTCCAGGGCGCAATCGGCTGGTGGATGGTGGCATCGGGGCTGACGCTGCGCACCGATGTGAGCCATTATCGGCTGGCGACGCATCTTCTGACAGCGCTCTTCATTCTTGGCGGGTTGGTGTGGACAGCGCTCGACCTGAAGGCGCTTGCGGCCGATCCGGCATCAAGGCCGGCAAGGCTGACCGGATTTTGCACGATCGTGCTGGCGATCCTGGCAATCCAGCTGCTGTTTGGCGCTTATACCGCCGGGTTGAACGCGGGGCTGGTGACCGATCAATGGCCCTTGATGAATGGCGAGTTCTTTCCGGGGATGACGCAGACGGGCAGGTCGCCTGCGGATGCAGTCTTCAACGACCCGGCAATCGTCCACTTCATCCATCGGTGGTGGGCGGTGGTCGTTGTCGTGGCGCTTGTCATCCTGGCCCGGCGGCTGAAGAAAATCGCCGCCCGACCCGTCTCGATCGCAATCCATAGCGCGTTCGGAACGCAAATCCTGCTCGGCATCGCGACCGTCATGACCGGGGTCAGCCTGACCCTCGCCGTCCTTCATCAGGCGGTTGGCGCATTGGTTGTTGCAGCGACGGCCTGGGGTGCGCATGTTGTGGGTCGAAACAAGGAGAGTCGGTCATGACGGCACAACAGCCTGTCGAATCCCCCTTCGGAATGCGATCAACCGCAGCAGAAGTGATTGCGGGCATTGATCTGAGCGGCAAGACCGCACTCGTCACGGGCGGCTATTCGGGTCTGGGGCTTGAGAACGTCCGCGCTCTGGCAGGAGCAGGGGCGAAGCTATTCGTCGGTGCCAGGCGTCCCGATGCTGCTGCTGCGGATCTGGATGGTGTGGCGGGCGACATCACGATCCTGAAGCTCGACCTGTCCGATCCTGCGTCGATCGATGCCTTCGCCGCCGATCTTGCGAGCCGCACCGGCAAGATCGACATCCTCATCAACAACGCCGCGATCATGGCCTGCCCGCTGGCCCGCGATGCGCGCGGTTATGAAAGCCAGTTCGCGACCAACCATCTCGGCCATTTCCAGATGACGGCGCGTATCTGGCCCTTGCTCAAAGCTGCGGGCGCCGGGACGCGGGTGGTGGCGCTTTCTTCGATCGGCCATGCGCGCAGCGGCGTCGATCTTGAAGATCCGCATTTCGAACGCCGCGCCTATGACAAATGGACTGCCTATGGACAGGCCAAATCGGCCAATGCCCTGTTCGCAATCCATCTCGACGCGATCGGCAAGCCCTTGGGCATCCGTGCCTTTGCCGTCCATCCCGGCGGCATCAAGACGCCCCTCCAGCGCCACCTGACCGATGAGGAACAGATCGCGATGGGCTGGATCGACAAGGAGGGTAACGTCAATCCCCGGTTCAAGTCGGTCGGGCAAGGCGCGGCGACCAGCGTCTGGTGCGCAGCCTCTCCACAGCTTGAGGGTGAAGGCGGGGTCTATTGCGAGGATTGCAATGTCGCGCCCTTCTGGGAAGAGGGCATGAATCCCTTCAGCGCTGTCCGCCC
>CXWL01005556.1_pt1 | contig 46983 bp, 45 predicted proteins | sample 590931 | NCBI WGS metagenome assembly CXWL01 (sample SAMEA3498368, study PRJEB10139) | groundwater metagenome | biome: water well; material: biofilm material | place: Germany | collected 2015-04-27 | reverse complement strand
GAAATGGGATATGATAAAAAAGCAATCCACCTGGAACTTTACGGATAACCCCTCAAAACTGAAATGAATATTAAGATGATATTCCGCAACTCAAACATTGATAACTGTCATATCTGGTTTTAACGCATAGTTGCTATATTCGTGCAAACCAATCAACCTATGGGTGCATCTTCACTCATTGTACTTATAATCGCAGCTGTTGCTTTCTCGGGCATTGCAATACTTATAGCCAAATTTGTTTTAAAAGCCACCACCAATAAACAAAAGGGTGAGCCTTACGAATGTGGCATTCCCACACATGGCAAAACGTGGATACAGTTAAATGTGGGTTACTATTTATTTGCCCTTATATTCCTGATTTTTGACGTAGAGCTGGTTTTTTTATATCCCTGGGCAGTTGTGGCAAAAAGTATGGGCTGGGTAGCATTGATTGAAATAGTCATTTTCTTTTTCATTTTATTCATGGGCTTTTTATATGCCCATAAGAAAGGTGCTCTAAAATGGATGTAAAACAAGAAACAACCAAAGATAATTTTCCCGGAAAAATTCATGAGACTCCGGGTGGCGGCATTGTACTCAGTAAACTGGATGATGTTATCAACTGGGCAAGATCTAATTCTTTATGGCCTCTCACTTTTGCCACCAGCTGCTGTGGGATTGAGTACATGTCAGTAGCCGGGGCCAGGTATGATTTTTCCCGTTTTGGTTTTGAAGTGGCAAGGGCCACACCCCGACAGGCTGATGTTATCATCATTGCGGGCACTATTGTAAATAAGATGGCCCCGGTATTGAAAAGATTATACGACCAGATGGCTGACCCGAAATATGTAATTGCCATGGGGGCCTGTGCAATCAGCGGCGGCCCATTTTTCTATAATACTTATTCTGTTGTAAAAGGTGCCGATCATGTGATACCAGTGGATGTGTATGTAGCCGGCTGCCCGCCAAGGCCGGAGGCATTGCTTCATGCCCTGATAAAATTGCAGGAAAAAATAAAAAGAGGNNGAATGGCTTAATATTAATATTGAGCCGAAAGACTGGTTATCGCTGGCACAACAGCTTCGCAATGACAACTCCTTATACTTCGATTACCTTTTTTGCCTGACCTGCATTGACTGGAAGACCCATCTTATGATGGTGTATCATTTGTCCTCTACCAGGCACAGACACAATATTGTTATCAAGTCAAAACTGGATAGAAACAACCCTGAAATTGAAACCGTTTCCCACATCTGGAGAACGGCTGATTTTCATGAAAGAGAAGTATATGAAATGTTTGGTGTGAACTTCCTGAATCATCCTGACTTGCGGTTATTGATATTGCCCGACGGATGGGAAGGGAAAAACCCAATGAGAAAAGATTTTGAAGACCCCATTAATATGATCAAACTCTGATATGGTTGAAGAAGTAGGCACAACGACGGAAGGCGATTTAATCATAAACGTAGGACCTCAACACCCTGCTACACATGGTGTATTGCATCTTGTCATTACCTTGAATGGGGAAACGATTAAAAAAGTTGAACCTCACTTAGGATTCATTCATCGCTCCATTGAGAAAATGTGTGAAAGCCTTAGCTATCGCCAGTTCATTTATGTAACCAGCCGCATGGATTATCTCTCCTCTCATATTAATAATCATGCCTGTGCTTTGTGTGTAGAAAAGGGATTACAGGTTGAAATTCCCCCAAGGGCACAGGTAATAAGAGTGCTGATGGATGAACTGACCAGAATTGCTTCTCATGAACTTTGGTGGGGAGCCATGGCGATGGACCTCGGTGCTTTCACCCCTTTCTTTCATGCATTCCGGGAAAGAGAAAGCATTAACGATATAATGGAAGAAACCTGCGGGGCAAGGTTAACTATGAATTACATGGTACCCGGCGGTGTGATGCAGGATTTACACCCTAACTTCCAAAAAAGAGTAAAAGAATTCATGCAATTATACAAACGTAAGATTCATGAATATGATGAACTTATAACCGGCAATGTGATTTTTCAAAACAGGATGAAAAATGTTGGTTATTTATCTCCTGAAGATGCTGTTTCTTATGGCTGTTCAGGCCCTGCAGCAAGAGGCAGCGGTGTTAGTTGTGATATAAGAAAAATATATCCTTACGAAATATATGATAAACTTGAATTTGATGAAGTGCTGGAAACAGGTTGCGATTCCTTTGCCCGTTATATGATTCGCATCCGGGAGATGCAGCAATCCATCCGCATTATTGAACAACTGATTGATAATATTCCTGATGGAGATTTCCAGGCAAAAACAAAAGCAGTATTGAAATTACCCAAAGGAGAATTTTATACAAAAGTGGAAACCGCCCGTGGCGAACTGGGTGTATATATTGTAAGCGAAGGAGGAACAACTCCGTACAGGATAAAATTTCGTTCACCGGGATTTTCGAATCTTTCTGTTCTCAACCATATTGCCCGTGGCAGCAAGCTCGGAGATTTGGTGGCGATGATGGGAACATTAGATTTAGTAATACCTGATATAGACAGATAAATAATGTGGAGCTTTAGTCATATTACCAATGAACTGCATGAATGGTTGAGTAAGACCTTCAACCCCACAATGACATTAATTATTGAAATGGTCATTGCCGGTGTGGCTGTTATTGGTTTGTTTGCAGCATTAGGATTGGTACTGGTAATCATGGAAAGAAAAGTATCTGCCTGGATGCAGATACGGTTGGGCCCCAACCGGGTTGGGCCAAAAGGAATGCTGCAATCATTGGCCGACACGTTGAAACTATTAGTGAAAGAAGGATTAACACCTAATGGTGCTGATAAATTATTATTCAACCTGGCGCCTTTTATTGCAATGATTGTAGCCATGCTGCTGATGGCGCCAATCGCCTTTGCAAAAGACTTCCAGTTGTGGGATTTAAATATTGGTGTACTCTATGTTTCTGCTGTATCTTCTATCATGGTCATCAGTATTTTAATGGCCGGATGGTCCAGCAATAATAAATATTCGCTGATGGGTGCGATGCGCAGTGGTGCACAAATAGTCAGCTACGAATTATCTGCCGGGCTATCTGTACTGGCAGTAGTAGTAATGACAGGAAGCTTACAGGTTTCTGAAATCATAGAATCGCAAAGGACCGGCTGGTGGATTTTCAAGGGACACATTCCGATGGTCATAGCCTTTATCACTTTTATTATTGCTGTAACAGCTGAAACAAACCGGGCTCCGTTTGATTTAGCAGAAGCTGAATCTGAATTAACTGCTGGTTTCCATACTGAGTATTCTGGGATGAAGTTCGCCTTGTTTTTCCTCGCCGAGTATGTAAATGTGTTTATCGTTTGTGCAATAGGTGCTACCCTGTTCCTGGGTGGCTGGATGCCTTTCCACATTGGAAACTGGACAGGCTTCAATCATGTGATGGATTATATTCCATCCAGTATGTGGTTCTTTGGAAAAACATTTTTCTTAATATTCGTCATTATGTGGTTCAGGTGGACATTCCCGAGATTACGGATTGATCAACTGCTGAACCTGGAGTGGAAATATTTGTTACCAATAAGTATGATAAACTTATTAATAGTAACAGCAATGGCAATATTGAAATGGCATTTTTAAAATTATGTTCAAAGTCAAATACATAAAGGATGTTTTTGGTGCAGTGAAATCGCTGGCTACGGGCATGAAACGGACGCTGTATTATTTCACACACCATAAAGAGATTATCACAGAGCAATATCCTGACAACCGTGATACACTGGTTTTACCGGAACGGTTCAAAGGTGAAGTGGTAATGCCGCATGATGAAAAGAATGAACATCGCTGCACCGGCTGCCAGGCCTGCGAGCTGGCTTGTCCTAATGGTACCATCAAAGTGATTTTTAAAAATGAGCTGACTCCTGAAGGCAAAAAGAAAAAAGCGATTGATAAACTGGTGTATCATCTCGAATTGTGTACGATGTGCAACTTGTGTGTTGAAGCTTGCCCTTCCGATGCTATCGTTATGGCGCAAACATTTGAACACAGTGTATTTGACAGAAATGAACTGACAAAAATTTTAAATAACCCGGGTTCTAAAATCATGGAAGGTGTAGAATGATAGACGGCTCAACCATAATATTTTATTTACTGGCTGCATTAACGCTGACCTGCGGTTTGCTGTCTGTTTCAACAAGACAGATTTTCCGTGCTGCCATTTATTTATTGTTCTCCCTGATTGGAATTGCAGGTATTTATTTCTGGCTGCAATATGAATTTATAGCTGCTGTACAGATTGTAGTGTATGTAGGCGGTATTGTGGTGCTGATTATTTTTTCAATCTTCCTGACACAACAGGCTGGCGAAAAATTACCGAAACAACGGCTTGACAGGAAAATATTTGCTGCACTGGCTGTTTTTTGCGGATTTGCTTTGACTATGCTGCAGGTGTATCATCACACTTTTTATGGAACACCTGAAGCAGCAGTGCCGGCCACAGTTTTGAATATCGGTAAAAAAATGATGGCGGTGGGCAATGGTGGTTATGCATTGCCATTTGAAATAATTTCTATGTTATTACTGGCAGCTATGATTGGATGTATTGTGATTGCCGTACGAAGTAAACCTGAAACGAAATGATGGAACCCGGACTATACCATATTTTATTTATCAGCGCCGCACTTTTCTTTATTGGTGTGTATGGTTTTTTGACCCGGAGAAACCTCATCACTATGCTGATGAGTATAGAATTGATACTGAACAGTGTGAACCTGAATTTCATCGCATTTAATAAATATTTGTGGCCACATAAAATGGACGGCTTGTTCTTTACGGTATTTATTATTGCTATTGCGGCCGCTGAGGCGGCTGTGGCGATAGCCATCATTATTAATTTATACCGCAGTCACCAGTCTATTGACGTGGAAAATGCCGAAGACTTAAAGTATTAAACCAATATGCCCAACGCAACTATTATAGCACTGATTCCTTTGTTGCCGCTTGCCGGATTTTTATTGCTGGGTTTATTCGGCAGAAAATTCTTTAAAAACAGTTCGGGTATCATCGGGACAGCCCTCTTACTTACCTCCACCATCCTTGCCTTGTACACAGCCTACGAATACTTTTTTGTGTACGGCAAGGTTGATGGTGTTTTCCAAAAATTCGTCCCACTGCAAATGACCTGGCTGGAATTCTCGAAAGGAGTTTCCATTGATATCGGCCTCATCATTGATCCAATATCGGTAATGATGCTGGTCGTTGTCACTTTCGTTTCGCTGATGGTACATGTTTACAGCCTTGGCTACATGAAAGATGAGGAAAGATTTCCTACTTACTATTCGTTTCTTGGATTGTTCACTTTCTCCATGCTTGGATTAGTGCTTTCCTCAAATATTTTCCAGATATATATTTTCTGGGAACTGGTAGGCGTGTCATCCTTCTTATTAATTGGCTACTACTACGACAAACCAAGTGCAGTAGCCGCCTGCAAAAAAGCTTTTATCGTCACCCGGTTTGCAGATTTAGGATTCTTGATAGGCATATTAATACTGTCCTTCTGTTCAGGAACTCTGGATTTCGCCACACTCATCCAGCGATTAACTTCTCCTGAATCCAATGAAATTAAAACAGCCGTTACCTATTCATTCCTTGGTGTTTCTGCTTTATCATGGGGCGCTATGCTTGTATTTATTGGTGGCGCAGGGAAAAGCGCCATGTTCCCGTTGCATATCTGGTTACCGGATGCTATGGAAGGCCCCACTCCTGTTTCTGCATTGATACATGCTGCAACAATGGTAGTAGCCGGTGTTTATCTTGTGGCAAGATTATTCCCTGTGTTTGCCCTCACCGCTCCTGCTGTGCTGGAGATAGTGGGCTGGGTCGGCGCTATATCTGCTATCATCGCTGCCATCATTGCCTGCACACAAACAGATATTAAAAGGGTGCTGGCTTATTCTACCATGTCGCAGATTGGTTATATGATGTTTGCACTCGGCGTTTCTAAATATGGTGGCGAAGGAGGATTAGGGTATACCGCTTCTATGTTCCATTTGTTTACTCATGCCATGTTCAAAGCTTTGTTGTTTCTCGGAGCTGGCGCAGTCATTCATTATATACATAGTAATGATATGAAAGACATGGGCGGCCTGAGAAAATATTTACCCATTACACATATTACTTTCCTGATTGCTTGTTTGGCTATTGCCGGTGTGCCCCCGTTTGCAGGTTTCTTCAGTAAAGAAGAAATTCTGCTGGCTGCTTATCAGAACAATATGGCGATTTACTGGATTGCCCTGGTTACATCCGGTCTCACTGCATTTTATATGTTCCGTTTGTATTTTAATATTTTCTGGAACAAACCTCATCAGTCTCATAGTGAAAAACATGGTGAAGGGGGTTTTACCATGATGCTGCCACTTGTCTTATTAGCCGTTGGTGCTGCCGCAGCAGGGTTCATTCCTTTCGGGGAATTTGTAAGTTCTGACGGAAAAGCACTGGAATCACATTTCCATTTAGAATTTTCTATTGCCCCGGTAGCATTAGGACTTACCGGAATTATTGCGGCGATGTGGTTGTACAAAAAGCAAAATAACACACCTGATAAACTGGCTGCATCGTTAAGTGGCTTATATAAAGCAGCTTATCATAAATTTTATATTGACGAAATATACCTGTTCTTAACGAAGAAAGTGTTGTTCAACCTGATTGGAAGGCCGGCCGCATGGTTCGACAGAAATATAGTGGATGGAATGGTGAACCTTACCGGCAATACAACGCAGGCTATTTCTGAAAGGATTAAGAAAATTCAATCGGGGAAAGTACAGCAGTATGCTATTTACTTTTTAGCAGGTGTTATTGTTTTGGCAACGCTGTTCATTTATGTTTGGAGATAAGACATTTTGATAAATAAGAATTGATGAACCTTTTATTACTTATAGGAACCCCATTGCTGACAGCTGTTGCTGTATTACTTTCCCGTAATAAACAACAGGTGAAATTGATTTCACTAATTGGTTCTGTTGTTCAATTAGTATTGGCATTTACTTTATTGTTTGCCTTCAACGGTGAAAGAGCAGGCGGCAATGCAGCCCAGATGTTATTTGAACAGAATTACAAATTATTTGCTTCACTGAATATCAATTTCCATTTTGGTGTAGATGGCATTTCGGTGGCTATGATATTATTGACTTCATTTGTACTTATCGCCGGCGTACTGGTATCATGGAATATAGAGAAGATGACCAAAGAGTTTTATTTCTTGTTGATACTACTTGCCCTTGGTGCTTACGGATTTTTTATTTCCCTGGATTTATTTATCCTTTTCTTTTTCCTCGAAATATCAGTAATACCGAAATACCTGCTGATTGGCATCTGGGGGAGCGGCAAAAAAGAATACAGCGCCAATAAACTGGCACTGATGCTGATGGGTGGCTCTGCATTAATATTAGTGGGAATTCTTGGTTTGTATTTTACTGCAGGGCATAGTTTTGATATAATAGCTTTATCAAAAACAAAAATTCCTGCTGATGCCCAGCACATAATATTTCCCCTGCTATTTGCCGGCTTCGGTGTTTTTACTGCCTTGTTTCCTTTGCATACATGGGTGCCCGATGGTCATTCATCTGCACCAACAGCCGGCTCTATGTTCCTTGCCGGCATATCAATGAAACTCGGCGGTTATGGTTGTTTGCGGGTGGCAACTTATTTATTACCTGAGGGTGCAAAAGAATATGCCAATCTTATTATTGTTCTTTCTGCTATCGCCATTTTATACGGAGCCTTCGCCACCATGATGCAGAAGGATTTGAAATATATCAATGCGTATTCATCCGTAAGCCATGTTGGTTTCAGTTTACTTGGCATTGGCATGCTGACACAAACAGCAATCTCCGGAGCATTGATGCAAATGGTATCCCATGGTTTGATGACAGCCCTTTTCTTCGCCGTTATCGGGATGATTTATGACAGAACGCATACAAGAATGGTGAATGAAATGGGCGGACTGATGAAAGTGATGCCGTTTATCACTACTGTATTTTTTATTGTGGGTCTTTGTTCCTTAGGCCTGCCGGGATTGAGCGGCTTTGTTGCAGAGATGACTGTTTTTATGGGCTCCTGGCAAAATGATGACGCCTTTCATCGCATAGCTACCATTGCAGCTGCTATGTCCATAGTGGTGACGGCAGTTTATATTTTGCGGGCCATTGGTAATACTGCGATGGGGCCAATAAAAAGTGAAAGCTATTTGCAATTGAAAGATGCAAGCTGGAACGAAAAACTGGCAGCAGTATTATTAGTAGCAGGAATTTTAGCCATCGGTATTGCCCCGGGCTGGCTGAATGATTTGCTGCGGCCGGCTGCTGAAGAAATAATGAATAAGATTGCTGGAAAATAAATTTGAGCGGATGAATGAATTTCTCATATTGATGAAAAGCGAACTGGTGGTTACCGCCATTATCTTTCTTTTGCTGTTTATAAAAATCGGCAGGGGGATGAAGAATGAGTCTTTGTTATCACTCGTACAGGTTTTATTGCTGGTCAATTTTCTCGCTGGTTTCTTTTTTAATAAAGAAGGCAGTTTGTTTGGCGATATGTTTTATACCACTCCGCTGATTGTTTTTCAGAAAAATATCTTAAGCCTCGGTGTTTATCTTATTTCCCTGCTTTGTGCTGACTGGTTGAAAAAAAATCAGCACCTGCCTGAGTTTTTTATGCTGATGCTGTCAGCTTTGCTCGGCATGTTTTTCATGATTTCCAGTGGCAATCTGCTTATATTTTATTTGTCACTGGAACTGGCTACTATCCCTATTGCTGCAATGGCCAATTTCGATCTGGAGAAAAAACGTTCTTCCGAAGGAGCTATGAAGATGATTCTGTCTTCAGCATTCTCTTCCGGGATTTTATTGTTCGGCATTTCATTATTATATGGCGCCACCGGCACCATCAGCTTTGCTGAAATACCCGGGCAATTGGATAATTCGCCCCTACAGACACTGGCTTTTGTATTCCTGTTCACCGCATTTGCATTCAAACTCTCTATTGTCCCATTTCATTTATGGACAGCTGATGTATATGAAGGTTCACCCATTGCAGTTACATCTTTCCTTTCTGTTATATCAAAAGGCTCGGTAGCTTTTATTTTTATCAGCACCCTGTACAAAGTATTTCAACCGATGCATGATGTATGGTACACCATGCTGGTGATACTCGCTATTGTCACGATGGTGATTGGCAATTTATTTGCATTGCGCCAGCAAAACATTAAACGTTTCCTTGCCTTCTCATCTATTGCACAGGTTGGTTTTATCCTGGTTGGCATCAGCAGCAACGACCCCGCAGGTATTACTGCAGTGGTCTATTTTATTTTGATTTATGTATTTTCCAACCTTGCTGCTTTTGGTGTTGCCTCCGTTATTTCCGAACATGCAGGCAAAGAAAATATTGACGACTATAAAGGTTTATATAAAACCAATCCTTTTCTGAGCTGGGTACTGGCATTGGCTTTATTCTCCCTGGCAGGTATTCCGCCAACAGCAGGATTCTTTGGTAAAATTTTCCTGTTAACTGCCGGAGCTTCAAAAGGAAGTTACTGGTTCATCAGCATTGCAGCATTGAATATGGTTATATCTCTTTACTATTACCTGCGTGTGGTAAGAGCAGTATTTATGGATAAGAACGAAAAGCCTGTAGAAAAAATAAAACCCACTTCCTCAGTAAACCTGGCATTGATTATTTGCAGTGCCGGTATTGTATTGATTGGTTTACTCAGTTGGATTTATGATTACATTCAATCATTAAGTTAGTTATAATGGCACTCAATAAAAATCATGAATTTGAAGAACTGAACGGTGCCAAATGCGGCATTGTAGAAAAAAATGTAAAGCCTGAAAGGGTTGCATTTATAAAAGAATTGCTGGAATATAATGGTTATGTTGTTGTTACTATTCCTACTCCTGCACCCAAGGCAGCTCCTGCCCCCGCACCCAAAGAAGGTGAAGTGGCAGCACCTCCTCCACCTCCGCCATCGATACCCGAAACATTTACTGTTGGCGTAACTGATTATACTTTCAATACTATCAATGCCATTTTTGGCAGAATGCTGAAAACAAAAGATGGACACATTGTTACCCAGGCTTACTGGCAGCAGAAAGAAGCTGAAAGCCATGATGAAATCCCTTACTACGACCACAAATGATTTTCAACCCGTCTTAGCTAGGTTTTTAAGAAGACAGCAAATCCCCTGACCTGAGTTTGCTTGCATTCAAAATGATAAAAATCAAGTTTCTGTCTGACCTGTGTTTTCGGATATTGCCAATTCAGGCCATAACTATGCAAAGCACAAAAGCTTTTATATTATGGCAACAAAAACAAATGCAGGAAAGTATATCTACTTCTTCGGTGGTGGTAAGGCCGATGGAAACGAATCAATGAAAAACCTATTAGGAGGTAAAGGAGCTAACCTGGCTGAAATGGCAGGTCATCCAAAACTTCGTTTACCGGTACCGCCTGGTTTTACAGTTACAACTGAAGTCTGCACTTATTTCTACAAAAACAAAAAAAAATACCCCAAAGCACTAAAAGCACAAGCAGAAGAAGCATTGGGTAAAATGGAGAAGCTCACCGGAAAAAAATTTGGTGATGCCGCAAACCCATTACTTGTCTCTATCCGTTCCGGCGCCAGGCGAAGCATGCCGGGAATGATGGAAACAGTATTGAATGTGGGGTTGAATGAAAATACTATCAAAGGAATCATTGCACAAAGTGGTGACGAACGTTTTGCTTATGATGCTTATCGCCGCTTAATAATGATGTATGCGGATGTTGTGATGGAAAAAGGTGGCAGCATTGAAGTGAAGAACGGGAAAGGCATCCGTAAAATGCTGGATGAAAAGCTGGAACATATCAAACAAAAACAAGGATATGCCAGTGACACAGACCTGACAGTTGATGAATTAAAAGAATTGGTGAAGGATTATAAAAAGACTGTAAAAAAAGTACTGGGTACAGATTTTCCCGATGATCCCTGGCAACAAATGTGGGGTGGCATCGGTGCAGTGTTCAGCAGTTGGAACGGAAAGAGGGCTATTGAATATCGCCGTATAGAAAAAATTCCTGATGAATGGGGAACTGCAGTCAATGTGCAGGCCATGGTATTTGGAAATATGGGCAATAGCAGTTGTACCGGTGTGGCATTCACCAGGAACCCAGGTAATGGCGAAAATAAATTTTATGGTGAATACCTGGTCAATGCACAGGGTGAAGATGTGGTAGCCGGCATCAGGACACCAGCACCGGTGAATGAATACTCCATGAATGACCAGAGCAAACATTTTACTTCACTGGAAAAATTGATGCCCGGTCTTTATAAAGAACTGTTCAGCTACCAGAAAAGATTGGAACAACATTATAAAGACATGCAGGATATTGAGTTCACTATTGAAAAAGGGACACTCTATATGTTACAGTGCCGTGTGGGCAAACGGAATGGTATCGCCGCGGTTCGCATGGCGGTTGAAATGCACAAAGAAAAACTGATTGATGCAAAAACTGCTATCCTGAGAGTCGGACCAAATCAATTAGTTGAATTGTTACTTCCCATGCTTGACCCAAAAGTAGAATTGATTACCAAACCTATTGCTAAAGGGTTGCCCGCCGGACCTGGTGGTGCAAAAGGTCGTGTCGTCTTTTCCTCCAATGATGCAGTTGAATGGGCACTTAAAGGAGAAAAAGTAATTCTGGTCCGTGAAGAAACTTCTCCGGAAGATGTGGATGGTATGCATAAATCACAAGCTATATTAACAACCAAAGGAGGCATGACATCACATGCTGCACTGGTGGCAAGAGGCTGGGGTAAATGCTGTATCGTTGGCTGCGGAGACATTGAAATACACAGTGAAACAAAAACATTTAAAGCTAAGGACGGCACTATTATTCATGAAGGTGATTGGCTGAGTCTGAACGGAACTAAAGGGCTAGTCTATGAAGGCAGCATGGCATTAGTAGATATTGATTTAAACAAAAATCAATCATACAAGGAGCTTATGAAGCTGGTGGATAAAATAAAAGTGATGGGTGTACGCACCAATGCAGAGACACCGCAGGATGCTTCTCAGGGGTTAAAATTTGGTGCAGAAGGTATTGGTTTGTTCCGCACAGAGCATATGTTCTATGGTGAAGGAAGTGAGGAGCCATTGTTCCTGCTTCGTAAAATGATTGTGAGTAAAACTGAAAAAGAAAGAAGAGAAGCACTAAGTGGATTATTTAAGTATGTGAAAAAAGATATTAAGGATACATTGAAAGTAATGAATGGCCATCCGGTAACAATCCGCCTGCTCGACCCCCCCTTGCATGAATTTGTTCCTCATGATGCGGAAAAATTACATCAATTAAGCAAAGAACTTGGTATTAGTATGGGTGTATTAAGAAGAAGGGTGCTGGCATTGCATGAAAACAACCCGATGCTTGGCCATCGTGGTGTAAGATTAGGTGTAAGTTATCCGGAGATTACTGAAATGCAGATCAGGGCCATATTAGAATCCACTGCTGAGTTGCTGAAAGCCGGTAAAAAAGCATTCCCCGAAATCATGGTACCTGTTACCTGTACAGTGAACGAATTGATCCACCAGAAAAAAATTGTTGACCAGGTGTACAAAGAAGTACTGGAAAAAACGAAGATGAAAAAAATTCCTTATTTGTATGGCACTATGATTGAAATTCCAAGAGCTGCATTAAAAGCTGCGCAGATGGCCGAAGTAGCCGACTTCTTCAGCTTTGGCACCAACGATCTTACACAGATGAGCTTTGGCTTCAGCCGGGATGATATCGGTGGTTTCCTGCCAAATTATCTTGACCAGAAATTGCTGAAAGATGATCCTTTCCAAACCATTGACCAGGATGGAGTGGGCGAACTGATTAAATTCGGAACTGAAAGAGGCCGCAAAACAAAACCACATCTTAAAGTAGGTATTTGTGGTGAGCATGGCGGAGACCCGGAGAGTGTAAAATTCTGTCACCGTATTGGGATGAACTATGTTAGTTGCTCACCATTCCGTGTGCCAATAGCAAGATTGGCGGCTGCCCAGGCAACATTGGAATATCCCCGGAAATAATTATCCTTTAAAAACTAAAAACCAGGAACACATCGGCTCCTGGTTTTTTTATTTTCAGAATTTAAAGCGATATTGCTTTCTATTTATTAAATCATGGAAATAAAAAATTTATTTGCCCCTGCTGTCAAACAGGAAATCATTGACCGTATTAACAAACTATCACTTCAATCACAAAGACAATGGGGCAAAATGGATGTGGCACAGATGCTGGCACATTTACAAGTGCCAATTGCTGTTGCTTTCGGTTCAACTACTGTAAAAGGTAATTGGTTAATGAAACTAATACTGCCATTATTTAAAAAAAAGCTGTACGACGAAAAACAGTGGAAGCAGGGCTTGCCAACCGACAAAACATTTGTTATGACCAGCCAATCCAAAGATTTTGAAAAAGAAAAAAAACAATTGTTGGATATGGTTAACCGCTTCACTGAAGCCAATATGATAAATGAGAAACATCCTGTTTTTGGGAAACTGACGAAAGAGCAATGGAGCAAGGCCACCTGGAAACATATTGACCATCACCTGAAACAGTTTGGGGTGTGACAACGGTATCTTAAAATTTTATTGGAAGATTGAGTCCGGTTTGCGAATATTCATTATCAGATAGCAGGCTCTTTCATCTCCCTCACCATCATTTCACCTTTTTCCAAAGCCTGTTGATTAATAGCAAGCAGGTGGTGATATTTTGGAGGCAATACTTGTTTTAAAGCTTCCAGTATGGATTCATTTTTCACCACGGGCCTCAGTGCCAGGTAGGCGCCAAGAATAATCATGTTCATGATCTTTGCATTCTTCATTTGTAATGCTTCGGTGGTGGCGGGTATGCCGATTATTTCTATATCCGTTCTTGTACCAGGGTTAAAAATATTTCCTGATTCATAAAGCAGCAGACCGCCGGGTTTTACTTTCGGTGCAAACTTATCCATCGATGGCTGATTCAGCACAATCGCCGTATCAAAGAATGAAATAATGGGTGAGCTGACTTTATTATCCGAAATGATCGTTATACAATTTGCTGTGCCGCCTCTCATTTCGGGCCCATAAGACGGCATCCAGGAAATTTCTTTTCCTTCTATCATACCCGCATATGCCAGCGTCATTCCTAATGATAACACACCCTGCCCGCCAAAACCTGCCACGATCAGTTCTTCTAATTGTTGAAAATTTTTATTAGTACGCATTCTCCAATTAGTTTAAGTTTTTTTTAAATCTTCTGCTTTCGGCAATTTGATATCGCCCGGCGGAAATGTTTTTACCATTTCTTCATCAATAAATGTTTGTGATTCCATCGGCGTCATCTTCCAGTTGGAAGGACAGTTGCCGATTATTTCCACAAGACAGGTGCCTTTATTCAGTTGCTGGTACTTAAACGCATTCTGCAAGGCTTTCTTTGTTCTCCTTACTCCATTGGCGCTGGTTACTGCCTGCCTGGTTACATAAAATGCGCCAGGCAATTGCGCCATCAGTTCTGAAACTTTTATCGGGGCGCCGTAGTAACTTACGTCTCTTCCATCCGGACTTGTAGTGGTAATCATACCCGCCAGTGTGGTAGGCGCCATCTGCCCGCTGGTCATTCCATACACTGCATTATTTATAAATACAATAAGAATATTTTCCCCCCGGTTGATGGCATGTAATGTTTCTCCTATACCGATTGCAGCCAGGTCGCCATCGCCCTGGTAAGTGAAAACATATTTATCGGGCATCAATCTTTTTATACCTGTGGCCACGGCACATGCTCTTCCATGGGCGGCCTCCTGCATATCTATATCCAGGTAATCATAAGCAAATACTGAACAACCCACCGGGGCAATGCCGATAGTATTTTCCTGTATATCCATTTCTTCCACCACTTCCATCAGAAGTTTATGTACAAGGCTGTGTGCACAACCGGGGCAGTAGTGCATACTTACATCTACAAGTGTATGCGGTTTGTGATACACTTCTTCATATTCCTCCTCGTGACAGGCTGGTGTTGTGATATCAAGTGTTGTTTCGGGTAATATATGTTCTTCAGTTTGCATGATGATACTGTATTAGATTTTCTAAATGATGAACTACATCTTCAGGGGTGGGCATCATCCCTCCCATTCTTCCATAAAATTCAACCGGCACTTTTCCTTGCACAGCCAGTCTCACATCTTCGACCATCTGGCCGCTGTTGAGCTCCACACTCAGCATCATTTTTACCTGTGTGGCCAGTTCATCAAGCCGCTCATATGGATAAGGATATAATGTGATGGGACGGAGCAACCCGATTTTGATTCCTTTTTCTCTGGCAATATCCATTGCCTTCTGGCAAATCCTTGCACTCAAGCCATACGCAACGAAAAGATATTCGGCATCATACGTATTGGTTTCTTCAAATTTTACTTCATTTTCCCTTATCTGTTTGAATTTTTCTTCCAGCTTCAGATTTTGCTGCTCCATTCTTTCCGGCTGAATGTAAAGTGATGTGATATAATTTCTGCTTCGGTTTTTTGGTTTACCGGTCGTGGCCCATGATGATTTATCTACCTCCGGCCTTGTGTAAGGATGAAACTGCACTTTTTCCATCATCTGCCCGATAGCTCCATCGGATAATATCAGCACCGGGTTTCTGTATTTATCTGCCAGGTCAAATCCAAGAAAAGTAAAATCAGCCATTTCCTGTACGGATGCAGGTGCCAGCACAATCATTTTATAATCACCATGGCCTCCGCCTTTCACAGATTGAAAATAATCTCCCTGCCCGGGTTGAATGGTGCCGAGTCCGGGGCCTGCACGGTTTACATTTACGATCAAACAGGGCAATTCAGCTCCTGCCATATAAGAGATACCTTCCTGCATCAAACTTATACCCGGTGATGAAGAAGTGGTCATGGCCCGGAAACCTGCGCCAGCAGCGCCATATACCATATTAATAGAAGCGATTTCGCTTTCTGCCTGCATCACTATCCGGTTATGTTTAGGCATTTCCCGGGCCAAATATTCCAGCACTTCTGATTGAGGGGTAATAGGATAACCAAAGTAGGCATCGCAACCTGCTTGTATGGCGGCTTCGGCCAATGCTTCGTTTCCTTTCATCAATTTAAATTCGGCCATAATAATTTATTTAGAGGCGTTAACCATTGTTTGCAGTTGCTCCCGGATATTTTCAGGTGTGATGTCAACTGGTTTTTTCTTTGGATGTGTGCGATAAACTGTTATCACTGCATCGGGGCAAACGAGGGCACAGTTCACACAACCGTTACATAAATCATTATTCGAAATGATATAGCGGTATCCTTTAATGTTGATGCTATCAGAAAGTGTCAGTGCATGTTCTTTGCAGGCTGCAGTGCATAGTTCACAGCCTTTGCATCTTTGAATATCAATTTCAACCTTACCCTTAACTTTTCTTTCCTTCATAGTAACGGGTTGGGGGATATTAACTTGCATAGCAGGCTTTTGATTAGTTAAAGCAGAAACGAATTTCGAAAGAAGAACCCTTGCATTTTAGCTGATTCGTCATCCCCTTGCATGATTAATATCAGTTTATCCTGGAGAACAGGCCTCCGGCAATACCTAAAATCGTTTAAAAACAAATATTCGGTTTCTGTACTGACAAAAGTCATAAATCAAGCAGCCCGTATATTCTATTTTTGAACCTCCTATTTATGCAACTCTGGAAAAATATCATCCGCAAACCTACCTGAAGTTTTACCCGAACGCTTTATTTTCTATTTTATTAATCCCGGCAGCAATTCCGGCAAAAAAACTCCATGAATGAACACAATCATAGAACCTTTTAAAATAAAATCAGTTGAACCCATTTATTTCAACACAAAAGAAGAACGCAAATTAATTTTAGAAAAAGCTTTTTACAATCCATTCCTCATTCATGCCAAAGATGTACTGATTGACCTGCTTACTGACAGCGGTACCAGCGCCATGAGCAGCAACCAGTGGGCAGGCATTATGCAAGGCGATGAATCCTATGCAGGCAGCCCCAGTTTTTTTCGTTTTGAAAAAACAGTACAGCAAATTACAGGCATGCCATTGGTGATTCCCACACACCAGGGAAGAGCGGCAGAAAAAATATTGTTTAGCATACTGGGTGGTAAAGGAAAATATTTTGTAAGCAATACATTGTTTGATACTACAAGAGCCAATATTGAATTTTCTGGAGCTGAGGGAATTGATTTGTTATGCGAAGAAGGAAAGCATCCAACCATTCCTGCCCCTTTTAAAGGAAATATGGATACCGTTGCTTTGAAAAATTTCATTGCAGAAAAAGGTGCAGCAAATATTCCGCTCTGCATTATCACTGTAACCAATAACTCAGGTGGCGGACAACCCGTAAGCATGCAGAACATTAAAGATGTAAAAAAGATTTGTGTTGAAAATAATATTCCGCTGTTCATTGATGCCTGCCGCTTTGCAGAAAATTCTTATTTCATTAAACTGCGTGAAGGAGGTTATGCAAACAAATCAGTTCCTGAAATTGCACACGAACTTTTTTCTTATGCCGATGGTTGCACCATGAGCGCCAAAAAAGATGCCTTTGCAAATATTGGTGGTTTCCTTGCTATGCATGATGAACAACTGGCGCAGCAATGCCGCAATCTTTTAATCATCACAGAAGGTTTCCCAACTTATGGCGGCCTTGCAGGAAGAGATCTTGAAGCTATAGCAATAGGATTGATTGAAGTGATGGATGAACATTATCTGCAATACCGCATCCGCAGTATTGAATATCTCACCAATAAATTAATTGCCGCTGCTGTACCTGTAATGCAACCTGCAGGTGGTCATGCGGTATATATTGATGCAAAAGAATTTCTTCCTCATATTCCGGTTGATCAATATCCGGGACAGGCTTTGGTGGGCACATTGTATGTTGAAGGCGGTATTCGAAGTGTAGAGATCGGTTCACTGATGTTTGGAAAATATGCCTGCCCCAACAAAGGCGGGGACGATGATAAAAAATTGATACCTGCCCCATTGGAACTGGTACGGCTTGCTATCCCAAGAAGAGTATATACCCAAAGCCATATTGATTATGTGGCCGAAGTGATCATTGAAGTATTTAATAAACGAAATGAAATAAAAGGCTTAAAGATTATTGAAGAAGCGCCAATGCTGAGACATTTTACAGCCAAACTAAAACCAATTGATGGTATACATGGGGCTAAAGCCCCTCAATAAAGAATTTCTTTTTGTTACCCCGGCCTTAAGGCCGGGGCTATGGAAATACACACTAACAGGGGCTTTAGCCCACTATTAAAAATAATTTAGAATCAATACGAAAATCTCAGCGTATGAAAAATATAAAGCACAGTTGGGCCGAACCTTACAAAATTAAAATGGTGGAGTTGTTGAAGATGACAACGCCTGCTCAACGAAAAAAAGCCATGCAGGAAGCAGGTTACAATACTTTTTTATTAAAATCTGAAGATGTTTACATTGATCTGCTTACCGACAGCGGCACTTCGGCCATGAGCGACCGCCAGTGGGCAGGCATGATGATGGGTGATGAAGCGTATGCAGGCAGCAGGAATTTTTATCATCTTGAAGAAGTAGTGAAAGATGTTTACGGATACAAATATCTTATTCCCACTCACCAGGGACGTGGCGCAGAAAATATTCTTTCAAAAATCCTGATTAAAAAAGGTGATATTATTCCCGGCAATATGTATTTCACTACAACCCGCCTGCACCAGGAACTGGCCGGAGGAAAATTTGAAGACATAATTATTGATGAAGCACACGACCCCGAAAATGAATTTGAGTTTAAAGGAAATGTGGATTTAAATAAATTGGAAAAGCTGATTAAAAAATATGGCGCTGGAAAAATTCCATACATCAGTATTGCCACCAGTGTGAACATGGCAGGTGGCCAGCCCATCAGTATAAAAAATTTAAAAGAGCTGAGGGCACTTACAAAAAAACATGGCATCCGTATCATTCATGATATGACAAGAGTAGCTGAGAATGCCTACTTCATTCAGCAAAAAGAAAAAGGGTTTGCAAATAAATCTATCAAACAAATTGTAAAGGAAATATGTTCTTACACCGATGGCGCCACCATGAGTGCTAAAAAAGATGCATTGGTAAATATTGGTGGCTTTCTTGCAGTGAATGATTGGGATGTTTTTGAAGAAGCAAGAAATATGGTGGTAGTGTATGAAGGCCTGCACACTTACGGCGGATTGGCAGGAAGAGATATGGAAGCCATGGCAATTGGTATTGGAGAAAGTGTTAGCGATGATCATATAAAAGCAAGAGTGGGACAGGTAATTTATTTGGGTGAAAAAATGATGGAGTACGGTGTTCCTATTGTAAAACCCATTGGCGGGCATGGCATTTTTGTTGATGCAAAAAAGTTTTTGCCGCATATTAAACAAGACCAGTTTCCTGCGCAAACATTAGCTGCAGAAATTTACCTGGATGCCGGAGTAAGAACAATGGAAAGAGGAGTTGTATCTGCCGGAAGGAAAGCTAATGGTGAAAATTATTATCCTAAATTAGAGTTGGTACGGTTCACCATTCCCCGCCGTGTTTACACACAGGCGCACATGGATGTAATTGCAGAATCAACAGCGAGAGTATATGAACGCCGCAATAAAATTAATGGAATGAAGATGGTTTATGAGCCAAAGTATCTTCGTTTTTTCCAGGCGAGGTTTGAGAAGTTTAAATAAAATAGCATCATTCATTACATGATGAAAATCATAAAAAATTATATCGGATATTTTAATCTGATATAAAAACTTGATTATTTTTGCCCAACAATTTTGTAAAATGTTGTCCAAAGCCTGCGAATATGGAATAAAAGCAGTGGTTTTTCTTGCCAGGTCTTCGCAAAAAAGTAAACCATCAAATGCAAAAGAAATAGCAGCTGCTATAGATTCCCCGGAAGCATTTACTGCTAAAGTGCTGCAGCAATTAGTAAAAACATCTATCATCAGTTCAGTAAAAGGGGCACAAGGTGGTTTCTTTACCGAAACTAAAACTCTCAAAAAACTTAATCTCCTTCATATAGTTATTGCCATTGATGGCGATGGAATTATCAATAACTGTGTACTGGGCTTACGGCACTGTTCGGAGATAAACCCCTGCCCAATGCATCCAAAATATAAAATTGTAAAAGCCAATATTACCAATATGCTGCAGACAACTCTTGTAAGCGAACTGGCAGATGGCCTGGCTCAAAAATTAATCGTATTGAAAAACTGAATTTTTTGTACTCAATTCGGATAAAATTATCCGAATTTAAAATTTATTAATGAACCCATTACCATAACCACTAAAATGAGTAACAATGCTATCAAAAAGTAGTGCCCGGATTTTTTTTCTGGGCGGAACAATCGTAACATTTATCATCTTTCTCAGTTTATCCTGGACAACACTCAGCAAAGATGTGCCTGCAAAAACCCACGAAGAAAACCTGACACCACAAGTTGTTGCAGGTAAACATTTGTGGGAATCGAACAACTGTATGGGTTGCCATACTATTTTGGGCGAGGGAGCCTACTATGCCCCCGAACTAACAAAGGTTATAGAAAGGCGGGGAGAAGGATACATTAAAGCGGTACTCTCATCAAAAGTACCCTGGCAACCACGGGGCCGGAAAATGGTGGCTTATGGTTTTAATGACCAGCAATCCTCCGACCTGATTGCCTTTTTAAAATGGGTTGGAGAAATTGACCTCAATGGCTTTCCTCCAAAACCCGATTATAAATCAACCACTAACCCTAAATAATTGAATCATGAAATATAAAAGTCAAAAAGTAGCGTATTGGTTTTTTGCACTGGCTATGCTATTGCTCGTTTTGCAATTAACCTATGGTTTTATCATGGGCTTTGCCCGCATGGGGTATGATGGCCTCCATGAATTTATTCCATTCAATACGGCAAGAGCTGTACACACCAACCTGCTGGTGGTTTGGCTTCTCACCGGATTTATGGGTGCAGCCTATTACATTATCCCTGAAGAAGCTCAACAAGAATTGGTAAGTGTGAAGCTGGCATACATCCAACTAATTTCACTGGCCCTTGTGGGTGTAGCAGCCGTTGTAGGTTATCATTTTAATTATTGGGAAGGTCGCAAATTTTTAGAAATCCCCCGGCCATTAGATTATCTCGTTGTTATAAACGTATTGACCTTTTTAGGAATAATTTTAGCTACACTTTTTAAAGGCAAAAAACGTACTACCACCTCATTAGTACTTACCATGGGGCTTGTGTTTGCCGCATTACTTTATTTACCAGGTATGATTTGGTTTGACAACCAGACAATGGACTCATTTTTTCGCTGGTGGGTAGTACACCTTTGGGTAGAGGGTGTTTGGGAACTGATATTAGGCGGCATTCTTTCTTTTTTACTGATAAAACTAACAGGGGTTGACAGGGAAGTAATAGAAAAGTGGTTGTATGTAATTGTAGGATTAACCTTTATTTCGGGCATACTGGGTACAGGCCACCACTATTATTACATCGGTACAGGAAAAATGTGGCTCATCATTGGCGGCATTTTCTCTGCGCTGGAACCACTGGCATTTTTGGGCATGGCATTATTTGCTGTATCAATGTACCGGAAAGGAGAAAAAAAGCACCCCAACAAATTGGCTCTTAACTGGACATTAGGCACCGCCATTCTCTCATTTGTAGGAGCTGGTTTACTTGGACTGGCACATACATTACCACAGGTAAATATGTACACACATGGAACATTAGTAACTGCAATGCATGGCCACCTGGCTTTCTGGGGTGCTTATGCAATGATAGTATTGGCTTTTATCAGTTACGCATTGCCAAACCTTACAGGCCGGAAACTATATGATACCGCACGGGGCACTTATGCATTCTGGCTGTCCAATATTGGTATGATTGGTATGACAGTTGCTTTTGGAGTAGCTGGCGTGGCACAAGTTTATTTAGAACGTAAAATGGGTTTAGAATTCGGTGATGTACAAAAAGAAATTCAGGTACATTTTGCAGTGCTCATTATTTGCGCCACCATGTTTACTACTGGTATTTGTTTATATATCTACGAGTTTATTAAATATGGAAAGCCAACCAATGAAGCACTAATCAACCAAAATTAAAAATCAATCTATTAATTATTAAAAATTTAAAGGATGAACTCAAAATTAAGAAGCACCATATTGTTAATTTCTCTATTTGCGCTGGCTATAGTTATTGTTAACGGTTGTAGCAACTCCGGCAAAAAATCAGGTATCCCTCCAATTGATATGAAAGTTACCGGGCAAAGCGATGCCGAACTTACTGTGCCTCCTTTAGTACCAAAACCCGTTGGAAAAAGAGACGCAACAAAGCTTATTGTAAATATGGAAATTGTAGAAAAGGAAGGCGAGATGGCAGATGGGGTAAAATATTTATACTGGACTTTTGGAGGTTCTGTACCCGGAAGTTTTATCAGAACAAGAGTAGGGGATGAAGTGGAATTTCACTTAAAAAACCATCCAAATAATAAATTACCGCATAACATTGACCTGCATGCTGTAACAGGACCAGGTGGCGGTGCAAAATCTTCATTTGTAGCGCCGGGCCATGAAGTTGTATTCTCATTCAAAGTAATAAACCAGGGATTGTACGTTTACCATTGTGCCACAGCGCCGGTAGCGATGCACATTGCAAATGGCATGTATGGTTTAATATTAGTAGAGCCGGAAGGAGGATTACCTCCGGTGGACAAAGAATACTATGTAATGCAGGGAGATTTTTACACAAAAGGGAAAAATGGAGAACAGGGTTTGCAGCCATTTGATATGCAAAAAGCAGTAGATGAACACCCCGACTATGTAGTATTTAACGGCAAAGTGGGTGCAATGACCGGAGATAAGGCTATTACCGCCAAAGTAGGTGAGACAGTTCGTCTTTATGTTGGTAACGGAGGCCCCAATTTAATTTCATCTTTTCATGTAATTGGAGAAATTTTTGATAAAGTCTATGTAGAAGGTGGCGAACTGGTAAATAAAAATGTACAGACAACTTTAATACCCGCCGGGGGCGCCGCCATTGTAGATTTTAAAGTTGAAGTTCCGGGTACTTTAATCCTGGTAGATCATGCCCTAACCCGTACATTTAATAAAGGCTCTTTGGGGATGCTGAATGTTACAGGCGATGAAAACAAATTGGTTTATTCCGGTAAACAAACAGAGGGCATTTATAATCCCGAAGGCGGCACTATTCAAACTATGCCCAATGGAGATGGACCCAGCGGGGAACCCAAAGCAGCAAATTTGAATGAACGTATTACCATGGGCAAAATAGTTTATACAAAAACTTGTTTTGCCTGCCACCAGGAAAATGGAAACGGGATTGCAAATGCCTTTCCTCCATTGGCAAAATCAGATTTTTTAAACCAGGATGCCGGAAGAGCAATTGACATTGTGTTATACGGTAAAACGGGTGAAGTAGTGGTAAATGGCAATAAGTATAATGGCATTATGCCTGCTCAATCACTCAGCAATGAAGAAGTGGCAAATGTTCTTTCTTATGTATATGCCAGTTGGGGGAACAGCAAAAAAGAAATTACCCCGGCAATGGTTGCCTCCAAAAGGAAAAAGTAATTTATGAACATTAAACTCTTTGCTATAGTACTACTAACTGTCTTGTTATTTTCCTGCAAAAAGAAAAGTGAACAAAAACAGGAGGGATTAGAACCACAGCTCAGCCAGTTCTATAGCAAAGAATTTGTTCATCCTGAAACAGTTTTCTATGACTCTGGCAGAATGGTTTCACTAAAAGGGGGCAGTTATACACCATTATATGGAAAGAAGGATTCTGCAATTGCAGTTGCTGATTTTATGATGGATGAGTTTCCGGTGACAAACAAACAGTTTCTGAATTTTGTAAAGTTCAACCCGCAATGGCAAAAGTTGAAAGTTAAAAGAATCTACGCCGATGGAAATTACCTCAAAGGCTGGAAAAGCGATACTGCATTATCAGTAGATCAAAATCCCGATGCACCTGCTACCAATGTTTCCTGGTTTGCAGCAAATGCTTACTGTAAATGTATGAGCAAGCAATTGCCAACGATTGACCAATGGGAATATGCCGCAAGCTCCGATGCAGATTCCAAAGATGCCAGAAAGGAAAAATCATACAACCAGTTTATTCTTAGCTGGTATGAAAAACAAAATACTTATAACAATGCTGTGGGGCAAACTTTTAAGAACTATTGGGGTATTTGGGATCTGCATGGATTGATTTGGGAATGGACGCTGGATTATAATACAGTAATGCTATCTGGTGAATCGAGACGTGATGTTACAAACGATAATTCCATGTTTTGCGGCAGCGGGTCTGTTGGCGCAACCGATTTAATGAACTATGCAGCCTTTATGCGGTATGCTTTCAGAGCAAGTATGAAGGCAAATTATGCCGTGCAAAACCAGGGATTCAGGTGTGTAAAAAATAAAAAACTAAAATGAAACTGTTTTTCTTAATACTACCCTTGCTTTTTTTATTGAATGCCTGTAATGAAAACAATAGCCAAAACAAGGCTATGAACAATATAAATGATACGCCACTTTCCAGTGAATCAATTTTTAATCTTACATCAAAATGGCATACCGAAGAAGATAAAATAATAGAATTAAGTAACCTCAAAGGCAAAGTGCTGGTAATGGTAATGATTTATACAACCTGCAAAGCAGCCTGTCCAAGGCTGGTGGCAGATATGAAAAATATTCATGAACAGGTATCTGCGAGGGTAAAGAATAATGTACAATATATTTTAGTAAGCATAGACCCCGAAAATGATACACCCGAAAAATTAAAAGCATTCGCCATTAATAAACAAATGGATGGTGAGGAATGGACTTTTCTTCAGGGAAATCCTGAATCGGCAAGGGAATTTGCAAATGTGCTATCCGTGAAGTACAAAGAAATTTCCCCGATGGATTTTTCACATTCAAATATCATCAGTGTTTTTAACACCCGGGGCGACCTGATTCACCAACAGGAGGGCCTGGGTGTAAATAACGCTGAAACTGTAAAAACAATTATCAATACGGCCCGACAATGAAATATACAAATATACTATTGACAATATTGCTGTTCTTAACAACACTGAAAACAACAGCACAGCAACTTGATGTAACCGCCGATTTGCGGATGCGCTACGAATACAGGCATGGGTTTTCAACACTTATAGCAGATACACAACAATCCGCAAATTTTGTAGCACAACGAAGCAGATTAAACATTGACTACACAAGCCAGCACCTTAAACTCCGCATTTCACCACAAAATGTAAGGGTATGGGGGGATGTGGCCACCACTGCAAAAAGTGACCCCAACAATCAGTTGCACGAAGCATGGGCCGAGCTTCTTGTTAACAACAAATTTTCGTTTAAAGCTGGCCGCCAGGAACTCAATTATGATGATGCCCGTATTTTAGGTAATCTTGACTGGCCGATGCAGGCAAGGAGCCATGATGTGCTGGTTACCAAAATTAATCCCGATAGCATAAATTCCTTCCATATTGGACTGGCCGCAAATGCCCTAAGGGAAAGCAACGCTAAAGAAAATTATTCTATACCAAACCAGTACAAGGCCATGCAATACCTCTGGTATCATGGCAAGTTTAGCAAAACCGGACTTAGTTTTCTTTTAATGAACCAGGCATTGCCATATATGGAATTGCTAAAAGAAAAAGTAGCATGGAACCAAACCTTTGGCCCACGGCTCACTTACACTAATAAATCTCTTACTGCTGATGCGGCCGTATATCTGCAAACCGGAAAAATTGCGAAGAACAAATTATCTGCATATTATTTTTCAGGGAATATCAGTTACAAAACCGCAAAGGGTTTTATGCCTGGAATTGGGTTTGAATATTTATCAGGCAAAGCAGGTAATGACCTTAGTGCCAGTGTAAAAAGTTTTACCCCCTGGTATGGTACCAATCACAAGTTCAACGGGTTTATGGATTATTTCTATGTAGGTAATCACAGTAATTCGGTTGGCCTTGCTGATGTATATGTAAACCTGGCCTATGAAAATAAAAAACTAAAACTGAAACTAACGCCACACTATTTTGCAACAGCAGCAGCATTGTACAAAGCAGGAGTAAAATACGATAGTTATCTCGGTACAGAAATAGATATAACGATGGGCTACCAGGTATATGAAAATGTTCATCTTTATTGTGGTTATTCACAAATGCTTGCATCAGTTTCTATGGAAGTATTAAAGAGCGGCAGCAGAACTGAAATGAATAACTGGGCCTGGGTTGCCCTGCATTTTACTCCAAAATTATTTTCATTTAAAACAGAAGCAAAAAAATGATAGAAATACTAAATGATATAATGGTTCATACACATCCTTTCTACCATGCATCGGGCAAAGAAGAGGATGTTTTTACACATGCCTGGAAAAACAAAATCCCCGTACTGCTGAAAGGCCCCACAGGTACAGGAAAGTCAAGGTTTGCAGAATATATGGCTTCAGTATTAAATAAAGAATTGATTACAGTGAGCTGCCATGAAGAAACTTCTTCAACTGACCTGATTGGAAGATTTATTATCAAAGGAGCTGAAACTGTCTGGCTTGATGGGCCACTGATTACTGCTATTAAAAACGGCGCCATTTTATACCTGGATGAAATTGCCGAAGCCAGGCCTGATGTGATTGTTGCTATCCACCCTTTAACCGACCACCGGAGGGAGTTGTATATTGATAAACTGGGAATAACCATTAAAGCACACAATGATTTTATGCTGGTGGCTTCTTTTAATCCCGGTTATCAGCGGGGTTATAAAGAACTCAAGCCATCCACACGACAACGGTTTGCCGCTATATCATTCAATTATCCTGAGGCAAAAATTGAAACAAGGATATTAATTAAAGAAACAGGGGTGGATAAGGATAGCGCCGAAAAATTAGTGAGGATTGCCGAAAAAATAAGAAACCTGAAAGAGCTTGGACTTACCGAAACGGTTTCAACAAGATTATTAGTTGATGCTGCAAAACTTATACATACCGGCTTGCCCAAACGCCTGAGTGTAAGAACTGCCATCATAGAACCGCTTACCGATGATGAAGATGTGATAACTGCACTGGCGGATTTAGCAAACATATTGATATGATATGGCCCTTGATGAATATATATTTGGCAAGTTTATTAAATACCTTAAAAACAAACCGGTTGATACTTCGCTACAAAACCGTACGGTAAAGTTAGAAGAAGTAAGCACCCGGCTAATATTACTGGCAAGGGCATTAACCGGCAAGGCTGTTGAAATCTTTCCGGCAATAAAAGAAGGTGGCTATAAAGGAAATAATTTTTTCCTGCCTGGTATATTCTCATTTTACAAAAGCAAAGAATTAAACTTTTCTTTTTATTTATTCAGGGTAATATATTTATCAGTGCAGCAGAACTTAATGCTAAACTGGTTCAATACAACGCCTCTGCCAGATACAGATGCCAGGGTCTGTGCACTGCAAAACTCTTCACAGGTGCTGGCAAAACTTTTTGCAGAATTTCCGTCTGCAAAAGATATTTATGAGCAACTACTGGTGGAAACTAATCCGGAAAGTGGCAAATCAACAGATACTTTCTGGCTTTATGGCAAATGGATGCCTGACACTAAAGAATATCCCCAAAAAGATAAGGCTGACCTGTACCCTGCTGAACTGAAGGATATAAAAATGCAATCCCGGGGAACAAGTATTACAGCAAAAGCCGTAGAAGAAATAATAAGCCTCGCTGTAGATATAAAGCAACAAGAAGACTATGTACTAACACACAATTTTGAAAAGGTAGAAACAGCCGATGAGTTTAGCGGTACATGGAGGGATTTTGACGGAGAAGACGATTTAGAAAAACATGCCGATGCTCTTGATGAGCTAAATATGAAATACACTGTAAGGGTAGATGATGCAGCCCATAGCGTATATGAAACATCTTTTTCCGATAATACTACTGTTGCAGAAAGTGCGGATATGGACAATACAAGCAACAGTATTTTGTATGATGAGTGGGATTGTTACAAAAAAGAATACAGGCGGGATTACAGTAAAGTTTTCCCCTCACAACATTCTGCCACCAGTATTGAGTATTATGAAAAAACTCTTTCACAAAATAAATCAACACTTACACAATTACGAAAGATGCTTGCAAGCATCAACAATAAGTGGCAAAAAAAACGGTTGCAAACACAAGGCAAAGAGATTGATGCGGATATGGCAACAGACCGTTTTGCCGATGTTTATTCCGGGCATACACCATCCGACAAAGTGTATGTTTCCGACAGAAAAAATGAAAAAGACTTATCGCTGTTAATACTTCTCGACATCAGCCTGTCCAGTGACAGCTATGCCGCCGGGAACCGGGTGATTGATATAGAAAAACAAACAGCCATTTTGTTCAGCGAAATTTTACATGAGTATAAAATTGATTTTTCAGTTCATTGCTTTTATTCAAAAACAAGAAATTATTTATCTTACACCACACTAAAAGCATTTGATGAAAAATGGGAAGTAGCTAAATACAGAACTGGTACAATAGAGCCGGCAGGTTACACCCGCATTGGGCCGGCGTTAAGGCATTCCGGCTCGCTACTGAAAGCAAGAGAAACCAGGAATAAATGGGTGATATTATTGTCAGACGGTAAACCCAATGATTATGACAGGTATGAAGGCCGCTATGGAATAAATGATGTAAAGCAGGCATTGAGGGAACTGGGCCGGCACAATATCAACACTTACGCATTAGCAATTGAAGCTAATGCCAAATATTATCTCCCGCAGATGTTTGGACAGAACCACTATCAAATAGTGTCGTCCCCGGTGGAATTATTAAGATCTTTAGTCAAACTCTATGAAAGAATCAGGCACAACAGTTAATACACCAGGATTCATTGACCCAAAAAACATTTTCTATCCTCCAGGTGGCATTCTGCTTTGGATAGTTATCCTGCTGGAATTGCTGACCTTCGGGATTGCATTACTGGCTTTTGCATTTACTTATAAGACAGAACAGGCGCTGTTTCATCAATCAGCCATGAAGCTGAACACGGTGCTTGGCTCTGTTAATACAATAGTGCTGTTGACCAGTGGATATTTTATGGCCCTGAGTTTACAGCTTTTTAAAGACAAGAAATTTGAAAAGAGTAAATCCTTTTTCCAGTTGACCCTGCTGTCCGGGTTAATTTTTATTTCCATAAAAATTGTTGAGTATCATCAAAAAGTCAGTGAAGGTTTAACTCTGGGCAGTAATACATTTATGGATTTCTATTGGCTGCTAACAGGTTTTCACCTTATACATATCGTTATTGGGATGGTAATTTTGATATGGATATATTTTTCCCGAAAAAACAAATCATACCACAATGCCAAACTTGATTTTGAAGCGGGGGCAGCATTCTGGCACTTATGTGATTTAATATGGTTGCTATTATTCCCCGTTTTATATCTCATTTTCTAAAACATAACTAATGAAATTCCCGCTGCATATTTCCTGGATAGTATTGCTGTTGCTGGTAATGATAATGTCCGCTACAGCATTTTATCTAAAGGGGTATTTTTATTTCACTGAACTAATTCTGGGGCTCTCGGCTTTGAAATTTTTAATAGTTGCTTTCCAGTTTATGGAAGTAAAGAAGGCCCATATCCTCTGGAAAATAGCAATAATCACTATTGCCATAATTATCCCGGGTGCAATAACTATTATTATTTTCCTAAGGGCATGAGACTAGGTCCCCTAAGCTAAGGCCACAGCCTTTGTAATTTCCCCACTTATTTAATGAAGCAGCAGAATCGTATTTGAATTATCCCGCATGAAAATAGCCAGTTCGCTATTCCGGGATCCGGCCTTTCTTTCAACCCTTATTACTTGTCATCGATTTTGTATTGATAATTTAAGAAATCCAGTTCTATTCCCGCATAATACAGGGCTTTGACAAACTGATTTCTGCCTGCCGCAGATATACCAGGCAACTGGCGATAATACAATATGCCATCCCGGAGGTTTTGATAAAAAGAAGCATAGTATTGTTTTTTCTTAGAAGTCTGCTCTGTATGGCTATCAGCATCTAACTGTTCTTTCAGGTAATCAATATACAAATTGAGTTCAGCGATAAACATGTGGGGCCTGCTTGTATTAGTAATCACATCACCTCTCCCATAAATATGATCAGCCATGATTTGTAAAGAAACCACTTTGGAAAAATTTGCAATATTCGGCCCGGGGCAAATATTAACTGCATTCAGCCTTTTAATAAAAGTTTGCTTATAATTAATGGCAGCTGCATTGCTGAGGCCCACACATAAACACTCTTTATCAAGTACATCATTCAATTGCTTGTTGTACTCAGGCCCAGGCAGATTAAGCGATTGTAACTGTGCTATTTTCAATTTTTGATACTTGTGTGAGGCCGTGCAAATTGGTTCTTTTGTAAACTCTGTATTAAATGCCAGGTGTTTTTCGATACAAGGGCTACCGGGTCTTCCATTTTTAATACGTAAAAATTTCTCATCTTCAGCGCTGGTTCCCTTCAGGTAATGAAATCTGGCTCCTAATGGAGAATTACTACTCAACACAACATCTTTTTCTTTTGCAGCACATAATAATTTCAGTGTGGTTTCATCAACTGTAGTGGCTTCCGGCACGAGCAAAAAAGGTGTTCCCCATCCTGTGCTTTCCATATTGTAATGCTGATGTAAAAAATTGTCTTCTTCATGAGTACCAATACCCCCCTGTGCAGAAAATATCATAGCAGGGGGATAAGTAATTTTTTTATTATTTTTTTTCTGCCGGGCAGCATTATAGATTTCAAAAAGCGTAGTTATAAGTTCCTCTTTATGCGATTTGAACTCTTCCAGTATCGGGCCCATCAAATAGCCATCTGTTGCAAAGGCGTGGCCGCCACAATTCAACCCGGATTCAATCCTGAACTCACTTACCCAAATTCCTTTTTTAGCTAAAAATTTGCCCTGGATTAATGCAGAGCGGTAATCACTAACCTTTACAATTACTTTTTTTGCAAACCCTCCATCTTCATTTACATCAAACTCTCTACAACTTTCCAGATAATTATACAACCTTGGGTTCATACCAGCAGAAAAAACTACAGAAGAATTTGTAAGATTACTTTTCGCATATCCCCTTAGTGCAGCTACCGCATCCGAGCCATCTTCAAGCAATTTGCCTTCCCTGTCATAATTATTCCGGTCTGTTTTAGTCATGATGTTTACATCTATACTACCCGGCCTGATTTGTTCCCGTAGATATGACTCCATTTTTTCCTTTTCAGGCTGATTCCCTGACTTCATCATTTTCCTGTATAATTGCTTTACTACACTATCATCAGGCAGCATCTCAAAATATTTCACTATTTCAGAACCGGCTTCAAAGGCAGCACTCCTGAGCTTTTCAACCTGTGCCTGAACAATCGTATTAACCAGGTTCAGGTAATCAGTTATTCTTTTTGCCCGGAAATCCTCCTCCTGCCTTGAAATAGGGATGTACGCCCTATTGATAGTGGGATAATAATGACTTCTCATCATTTCTATTAACCTGTCTTCAATAATTGAAATAACAGATGAAATACCAAACCTGGCTACTTTGATTGGGGAATCTATAGTATAAGCTAACCCCATTACCGGGATATGAAATTTATGATGCGGCATATAATACATAAGTTGAGACACAATGACTGAATCTGTAAATAATATTTTCCCTTAACCAATATAAAATTGACAATTGAATATTAACCAACGGTCTATGCTTTAAAAAAGTGAAGACTAATAGATGATAACCAATGCCACTGTAAAAGCAATTAATAGTAATCTTTTAATGATTACAATAAAGGAAAAGGCTCCTGAATAACAGGAAGCCCTTTCCTATTATCTTTTAGTGATCGCTTTTCTTACACTTTTCCTTTATTTCATGAAATATTTCATGGGCTTCACTAATCATCAGTTTAAGTTCAGCATCCGTTTTATCTTTCCCTACGGCTTCTTTAATAACCTTGCATTGTTGAACCAGGCGTTTCAGTATAGGTTTGGTTACAGAGCCGTTAAATCCCCCTGGCGCGGCTGATTTTTCCCAGGCTTTGGCCCTGCTCACCAAATCCCCGGCTTTTTCTTTTAGAGGTTGCAGATTATCTTCCTCTGCAGGGTGGAATGTTGTACTCATAACTACATGAAAATCCTCCATCTCTTTCCAGCTTGCTGTTTGTTGAGAATAAGCAGTAAGGCGCAGTAAAGATAAAATCCCCATCAAAAATAAAATTTGTACTTTTTTCATATTAACTGTTTTAATTTAGAAAATATTTTTCCGTTAGCAGAATAGTTACTACTTCAATTGTTGCGGCCTCTTCCAGCTAATCTTTTCTCCAAATCCAAATTTGCTATCCGTCATCTTTATATTGTCAATCCGGATAGTAAACACTTCCCCTTTTATTGCCAGTGCCATGGGATATTTTTTATGATACCGCATATAGGCATTTTTGGCCATCGGATGAAGTTGCTGCAGGACTTCCCCCTGCAATTGTATGCCCTTTGTTGCCAGCTTATTTAACTTATCCGGCAGGATAGTCCCCGCAATAAAGGGGTTGTTTGTCAGCAAAATAGTATGATGTGCATCTACTGATGTTTTGAAATACAACAGGTTATTTTCCCCGTTAAATACATAAAAACAACTGAAACAATAAGGTTTTCCGGCTTCATCTGAACAGCAAATGGTAGCACAGGTTTGTTGTTGAAAAAAAGAGACAATAGTTTCGTTCATACCAGTTTAATAATTTTTACAGGACAAGCCGCTGCTACTTCCTGTGTTCGTTGCCTGATAGTATTGCTGACAGGCAATACAAATACATCTTTCTTTTCGGTTGATCCCAGCAAGATTGCTTTCCCATCTTTTTTTGACATACGCCAAAGTCCAGGTTGCTGTTCATAACAAATGCTACAGCCGATACATTTATTCCGATAGAGAATAACCTTAGTCATTTACTGTTTCAACAATTTTATACAGCTTATCCTGCGCTGTAATTTTAGTGTCAAAAGGAAAAGTTATTTTATCCCCTTTAACAGCAATGTTAGTTTCCACTCCGTTTACTATCAGCGTTTTCATTTCCTCTTTTGCCAGGCCGATAACAGGGCCGGTAATCATCAGCTTATCACCAGTTTTAATATTTCCTGATTCAATAATAAATTCCCCCACCTTTATTTTAGGATAATACTTTGAGCCTTTGCCCACATATATTTTCTTTTCCGTAGCAGCAGAGCCCGGGTTAGTTGTCCATTCACCCATCTTGCGCCCCAGATAATATCCTTCCCAAAAACCCCGGTTATAAACAGCCGATAATTTTTTTATCCAGGTTTCAATTTTCTCATTTGTATAGTTATTGCTTTCGACTGCCCCTAAAGCCTCTTTGTAACACCGGGTTACAGTATCAACATAATCGGCGCCCTTGCTTCTTCCTTCAATTTTCAAAACATCCACCCCACTGTTAATTAGCTGGTCAAGAATGCCAATCGTACACAAATCTTTTGGCGACATGATGTATTCATTATCAATCAGCAATTCTTCATTTGTTTCGGCATCTTTTACAATATAAGGGCGGCGGCAATTTTGAACACATGCCCCCCGGTTAGCCGAACCGTTTTGGGAATGCAGGCTCAGGTAACATTTACCTGATACAGCCATACATAAAGCACCATGAATGAATATTTCTATTTTAACCAATTCGCCGGAAGGGCCAATAATTTTTTTCCTTTTTATTTCCCTGCTGATATGTTCAACCTGTCTTAATGTAAGCTCCCTCGCCAGTACAATTACATCAGCAAACCGGGAAAAAAAATGCACCGCATCTATATTACTTACGTTGGCCTGTGTAGAAATATGAAGGGGGATGCCCAGTTGATTACAATATTCTATTACAGCAAAGTCGGACGCTATCACCGCATCAATGCCTTGCTTTTTTACTTCCTGTAAAATAGTATGCAGTAATTGCATATCATGTTCATACATCACTGTGTTAAGCGTTATGTAGGCCCTGATATTTTTTGATTTGCAAATGGCACTTATTTCCTTAATATCATTAAGCGCAAATGAGCCTGAGGAACGGGTTCTCATATTTAATTGCTCCACGCCAAAATAGATGGCATCAGCCCCCGCCTTTATAGCTGCCTGTAAACAATCAAATGAGCCAGCCGGTGATAATAATTCAATCTTTTTCTCTTTCATGATAATAGCTACCCTCTTTTCTTTTTCTGATTAACCACTTTTTTCTTTCTTTTTAAAGCAGCATTATACTGCTCTTTCTCGGATGTTGTGATTGGCTTAACAGCAATCACCTCCGCTGCCTTTCCATTCTCATCCAGTGCCACAAAAGCAAAATAAGCCCCGCTGATTAAATATTTTTTCCCTGCCAGTACTTTCCTCGCAAAAGCCTGAACAAATATTTCCATTGAAGTATTAAAAGCCCTTGTTATCCTGGCATTGATGGTAATAATATCGCCCACTTTTGCTGCTGCATTAAAATCAACATGATTAATTGAAGCGGTGACACAAATTTTTCCCGCATGTGTTTGTGCGCATACAGCGGCAGCAATATCCATCCATTCCACTAAACGACCACCCTGCAAGATGCCCATAGGGTTGCTGTCGTTGGGACAAACCACTTCTGTTTTAACAGTTTCAGAATCAGATGGCTTCTTATAACTTACTCTTTTCATAGTTTAATGGCTGTAAATATTTGACATAACACCTGCGCCGTTTATGCTTTTCAGCATCATAATACTCCCAGATAGCCTGCACTTTTGTATTTAGCTCAAGCTCCGGGTTTGACTCCGCATATTCAACCCCGTTTTTGATATAAGACCGTGTTAGCTGATGCATTAATAGTGCATTTACTCCCTTGCCCTGTAGATCTTTGCGTACTGCTACCAGGCATAAATCAGCCAGGTTGTTTTTCTTAAACGCATTCAGGAGATGTATAAAACCAAAAGGATACAGGTTACCCTTTGCTTTTTTCAAGGCGGCAGATAAAGAAGGCATGGTAATACCAAATGCTGCCAGTGCACTATCTTTATCCAGCACAAGCGAAACAAAATCAGCCCTGATAAAAGACAGATACTTCCTGATACTGTATTCAACCTGTTTATCCGTCAGGGGAACCATGCCATATAAATCAGCATAAGCTGAATTGACTAACCTGAAAATATCTTTTGCATAAGAAATTATCTCTTTGGTTGTTGCACCCTCCACCACATTTAACTGGTACCTTTTTTGAACAATAGCTGCTATTTTCTCCAGCTTTTCCGGCATCACTTCAGGTAATTTAATCTTGTATTCCACCCAATCAACTTCCCGTTTATACCCGGCCCTTTCTATAAATAAAGGATAGTAAGGATAGTTATAAATAGTGGCGAAAGTTCCCAATTGATCAAATCCTTCAATCAGTAAACCTGCATAATCAAAATTGGTAAACCCCAATGGGCCATGAACTGCTGTCATTCCCTTTTCCCTGCCCCACATTTCTACCTGCATCAAAAGAGCTTTTGTAATTTCTTCATCTTCTTCAAAATCCATCCAACCAAACCTGATATATTTTTTTCCCCACTTTTCAATAAATGCATAATTGATGATACCGGCAATCCGGCCTACTACTTTATCCCCTTTATATGCCAGCCAGTACTTTGCTTCGCAAAAGTCGAATGCCGGATTTACTCTTTTATTAAATGTATCTTCAATGTCTCTCTTTAATTGAGGAACATAATATTTGTTTCCCCTGTATAACCGATAAGGAAAATCAATAAAAGCCCTGAGCTGTTTTTTATCCACTACTTCTTTAATAATAATGCCACTGTAGTTTTCGGAAAGTTTATCTGCTTTTAAAATGAAATCCTTATTCAAAATCGTTTCATGAACATGCAAATCCCAGAGAGATATTTTTGTGTTTTTTTCACTGATAAGGGCTTCAACTTTTTTCAACAGGAGGTTGGCCTCATCAATATCAAAATCTTCATGATTTCTTTTACTTACTCCAAAACTGGTTAATTCAAGATGAATGTCGGGAACTATTTTGTGATTACACAAACAGGCTTTGGCACAAGCCAATGGGCAACCGTCTATAGTAATGATTCTTCTTCCGGACCGGGCTGTGCGTACCATCCTTTTTACATTACCGCCCACCCCTGCAATACAAGACATTTCAGCCATTCCCCTCCTGTCAAGCTGCACGGCAAGATAGTTAGCCATTTGTGCTGTACTGGAACATCCCGAACAGGAATACACAAAAGGCTTTTCTTCAGTTATTGCCTTCATCATAAGAAAAATATCTTTCTGCAAAATGTTTTTTTAACAAGACCGGCCATAGATGCCATATTTTGTCCCATTACTTGCCAGTTGGCAGCTATAAGTGATTTTGTTGTCAAACATCAAAAATTATTGGGCAAATATACTAATTAAAGATATTTTTGTCCTTTATTATATAAATTCCACTAATGGCTTCTGACAGGCAAAGAATGATAGTTGCCGCCGTGCTGGTGGTAACCTTTTTGTTCTATTCATTCTACCTCTATTTTTCATTACCTGTGAAGGATAACGGCATTACTGGTGAAGCCAGTAAGGGGAAATTAGTCTGGCAACAATACAATTGCAATGCCTGCCACCAGGTATATGGATTAGGGGGATATCTCGGCCCTGACCTTACCAATACCTACTCCCTTAAAGGCCCCGCTTATATCGATGCTTTTTTGAAAAGCGGAACAGTTATTATGCCCAAATTTCATTTTACAAAGCAGGAAATAAATGCTTTACTTGCCTACATGAAAAATGTTGATGCCTCCGGCAAATCGGATCCAAGAACTTTTACAATTAATAATGATGGAACCATTGAGCAGTAAACAAATTACATCATCTAAATTTTTCATAGTTGCAGGTCTTTTGCTACTGGCTATCGGAATGCTGTTTGGTATAACCGGGGGGCTGCAATACCTGGTACCGGGTTTTTTAAAATCACATTTATCTTTTGAAAAAACAAGGCCACTGCATGTGTCATCCGTAATTTTTTGGATAATTTTTGCTGCGATGGGCGGTGTTCTCACTTACCTGCAGCAACATACAGGCAGAAAAATATATTCTTCCCGGCTTACAAAAATCCAATTATCCCTTTTCCTTCTTTCTACCTTTGTAATTTTAATTTCATACTGTGCCGGGATATTTGGTGGCAGGGAGTATTGGGAATTTCATCCGTTGCTGGCATTACCCATTGCAGCAGGCTGGGTATTATTCTTAATCAATTTCATTAAATCTATCGGCTCGTTTAAAAAACAGCCCGTATATGTCTGGATGTGGTTAACCGGAATTATCTTTTTTCTTTTTACCTTCCTGGAGTCCTATTTATGGCTATTCCCTTATTTCAGGAATAATGTGGTGAACGATATGACTGTTCAGTGGAAATCGTATGGCTCCATGGTAGGCTCCTGGAATATGCTTATTTATGGCAGCAGCATTTTCCTGATGGATAAAATAAGTAACAGTAAAACCTACAGCCATTCCGGCATAGCCTTTTTACTTTATTTTACGGGCCTGTTCAACCTGATGTTCAACTGGGGGCATCATATATATACACTACCTACTCATAATTACATCAAGCATATCAGTTATGCGGTTAGTATGACCGAACTCATTATTCTTGGCAAAATTATATATGAATGGAGGGCATCCGTAAATACGGCTAAAAAGAATTTTCATCAAACATCTTACCGGTTCCTTGCAGCTGCTGATGCCTGGATATTCTTAAACCTCCTGCTGGCAATTGCCATGTCAATACCCGGCATCAACCTTTACACTCACGGCACGCATATTACAGTAGCTCACACAATGGGTGCTACAATCGGAATCAACAGTTTTTTATTGCTGGCTATTGCCTTTGACATACTCAAAGATACATGCCGGAGTTTTGAGCCGTATAAAAAAATTTTCAACCGCGGCTATTGGATGGTCAATATCTCGTTACTTATTTTCTGGATAAGCTTAATCGGGGCAGGTGTATTAAGGGCAAAATGGCAAATAAGTACACCACAAATGCCCTTCAGCAGTATGATGCTTCAGCTAAGGCCATTTTTTATTCTTTTCTTTATTTCTGGAATATTATTGACGACAGGTTTTTTCCTGATTATCTATCCACTGGTAAAAAACCAGTTGGCCTGTTATTTTAAAGGATCATCAAAGGAAAGAATGCAACCAACTTATCATTCATCGGATACCTTTGTTATTGAGTAAACAACCTCTCTATAATTGTTTTAGTATGTTACAGCTTACAAAAATTTTTCGTTTTGAAATGGCACATGCCATTTTTGGTTATGCAGGTGCCTGCAAAAACATACATGGTCATTCTTATGAATTACATGTAACCGTATTCCCTGATGAAGTGGATAAAGACTATATACCCGCCCCTGGTTTTATTTTAGATTTCAAGGAATTAAAGAAACTGGTTACATCATCTGTTATTGAAACATTTGACCATAAGCTGGTTTTGTCACGGGATTATCTTGCTAAAAACCCTCCTATTCATGAGCAGGAAAATCTTGTTATCTGGGAAGCAGAGCCAACTGCAGAAAATATGCTTATTTATATTCAGCGTACGCTGTCTGCGAAACTACCTGCAACAGTTAAGCTGGCCGAGCTTAAGCTATATGAAACAATAAACTCTTATGTAAGATGGATAAATACAAATACTCCCCGCTGATCAATTTGTAAAAAAATATACATCCTGATTAAACCTACACCCATGTTCTCAAAAGCTACAGAATATGCCCTAAGGGCAACTATTTATATCGCCCAAAGAAGCATTGAAGAAAAAAAACCTGGCCTTGCTGAAATTGCCGGAGCTATTGATTCTCCCCGGTCATTTACAGCTAAAATATTACAGTCGCTTACCAAAAACAATAAACTTATTTGCTCAATCCGTGGGCCGGGTGGCGGTTTTTTTATGACTGAAAAAGCAAGAAACCTTCCTGTACGTTCCATACTGGAGGCCATGAATGAAGATGAAATACTTGAAAAATGTGTGCTGGGTTTAAAGCGATGCTCAGAAACCAAACCATGCCCTATGCATTTTCAATACAAAACAATAAAAGAGCAATTTATACAACTTTTTGAAAAAAAAACAATCCAGCACCTGGCAGTCGAAATGGCTGGCGGCGCTTCCCTTATCAATAATAAAATACTAATAAGCAAAGTAACCGGGCAGTCTAAAAAACCATAAAGTATTATTATTAGGTTACTTCACCCCTTCCAGTATTTTAATATAATTAGCCCTTTCGTAAGCTGTAGGGTCGGAGATGTGTTGCTGGCTCATACTGCCTTTAAAAGCATCAATAGTATCAAACCCCATCATAAACATCCAGTCCTGCAGTTCCTTATTCATTGTTTTTAAATAAGGGATACCGTTTTTATACAAAGAAGAAGCAGTCATCACCACATCAGCACCGGCCAAAATATATTTAATTACTTCAATGGCACTTTGCACCCCGGTAGTAGCAGCCAGCGACAGTTTTACTTTTCCATAAAGTAAAGCAATCCATAAAAGCGGCAACCTGATTTCACTGGATTCGCTGTAATGCAAATCTGTTTTTATCACCAGCTCATTAATATCAAAGTCAGGTTGATAGAAACGATTGAATAAAACCAGTGCATCGGCGCCGGCATTCTTCATCCGCAGCGACATATTGCCCATGGAACTGAAATAAGGGTTCAGTTTTACAGCTACGGGTATTTTTACCGTTTGTTTAATGGATTCAATAATATTAAGATACCGGTGTTCTACTTCCGATGATGACATTGAAATGTCGCCGGGAATAAAAAATATATTTACTTCAATTCCATCCGCTCCAGCCTGCTCCATCAATTTTGAATAGTCAACCCAACCTTCGTTGGTAATTCCATTTAAACTACCAATGATGGGAATATTAACTCTCTCCTTTGCCTTGCGGATATTCTCCAGGTACTCATCTGTTCCTACATTAAAATCATCCAGGTCAGGAAAATAATCCAACGCTTCAGGAAAAGCATAAGTGGTTTCAGACATCACACCTTTAAACCGGGCTTCTTCTTTTCGTATTTGTTCTTCAAACAGGGAGAACAATACGACAGCCCCTGCGCCATTATCTTCCATCTTCACAATGTTTTCAGTTTGCTCAGATAGAGTACAAGCGGAAACAACGATCGGGGAATTCAGGTTTAACCCCATGTAAGTTGCATGTATTTTCATACTTGACAATTTTTTTAAGCTACCGGAACAAAATCACTGGCTTTTTTTGTGGCCAGTTCTTCATACGTTTTCCATTTAAGGTTCACTAAATCCTGAGCATGTATCATCAGTTCTTCTGCTACCTTTGGATTCGTCATGGTCAATACTTTATACCGCAACTCATTGTAGGCATAATCTTTCAATGGCATAGTTGGCCTTGGAGAATCCAATACAAATGGGTTTTGATTTTTCTTTCTTAGCACAGGATTATAACGCAACAATGGCCAGTGTCCACTTGCCACCGCTTTGTTTTGCTGGCTCAACCCATCTTTCATATCATAGCCATGAGCAATACAATGACTGTATGCTAAAATCAATGATGGCCCATCATAGGCTTCTGCCTCCCGCATGGCTAATAAAGTTTGTTGCGGATTGGCACCAAAGGCAACTCTTGCCACATACACATTTCCATAAGAAATGGCCTGCATGGCCAAATCCTTTTTACCTCCCGACTTACCACCAGCTGCAAATTTTGCAGTAGCCGCAGTTGGCGTTGATTTGGATGATTGACCGCCAGTGTTCGAATATACTTCCGTATCCAATACAAGAATATTAATATTCCTTCCACTGGCCAGTGCATGGTCAAGACCGCCATAGCCAATATCATAAGCCCAGCCATCACCACCTACCAGCCATACACTACGGCGCACCATATGGTCAACTACTGACAACAAGTGAGCAGCCGCAGAAGAAGTCATTGTTCTTAATTGCTCCTTTAATTTCTGTACACGCAGATGCTGAACTGACAGTTCAGATTCATGAATTTGTTTAGCCTCCAGAATTTCGTTTACAACGCTTTCGCCCAACTCATTTTTTAATTCCAATAAATATTGTTTGGCAATACCTAACTGCTTATCTGCTGTGATGCGCATACCCAATCCAAACTCAGCATTATCTTCAAACAATGAGTTGGACCATGCCGGGCCCCTGCCCTCTTTGTTAACAGACCATGGCGTAGTGGGAAGATTACCTCCATAAATAGAAGAGCAGCCTGTAGCATTGGCTACCAGCAACCTGTCGCCAAATAATTGTGATAACAGTTTTACATATGGTGTTTCACCACAACCGGCACAGGCGCCGGAAAATTCAAACAGTGGTTCAAGGAACTGTGCGCCGTGCACGGTGGAGAAATCAATTTTTGAACGATCATTCCACGGAATGTTCTCAAAGAATTCAATTCCGTTCTGCTCTGTTTTCAATATGGCTTCTTTCTCACCCATATTAATTGCTTTGAGCGAATGATTAGCCGGGTCTGTAGCCGGGCAAACTTCCACGCATAAATTACACCCGGTACAATCTTCCAGGTAAACCTGTAATGAGTATTGTGTTTCAGGAAATCCTCTTGCATTAATAGGGGCCGATTTAAATCCATCCGGTGCTTTCTTCAAATGGTCTTTATGATAAAATTTTGCACGGATCACACTATGCGGGCACACATAAGCGCAGTTACCGCATTGAATACATGTACCAGGTTCCCAAATGGGTACCAGGTCAGAAATATTCCTTTTCTCCCACTGTGTAGTGCCGCTGGGATAAGTGCCATCAACGGTCATTTTACTAACCGGCAAATTATCACCATGGCCTGCCATCATAACAGCGGTGACTTCTTTTACAAAGTCCGGGGCTTTGTCAGAAACCGTTAGTAATTCATTTTCCGCTGCCGAAACTTTTTTTGGATATTTTACTTCGTATAAATGAGCCAGCGTAGCATCCACTGCTTTAAAGTTCTGATCAATTACTTTTTGCCCTTTTTTGAAATATGTTTTTTCAATCGCTTTTTTAATTTGTTTAATAGCATCTTCTCTTGGTAATACACCCGACAGAGCAAAATAACAGGTCTGCATAATGGTATTGATACGGCCACTCATGCCCGTATCTCTTGCTACCGTTGTTGCATCAATCACATATAATTTTATTTTCTTGTCAATAATGCTTTTCTGCACCTGCCCGGTTAGCTTACTCCATACTTCCTCTTTATTATAAGGGCTATTTAACAGGAAGATGGCCCCTTCACTGGCAAATTCCAGCATTTCAACTTTCTCGACAAAGTTGAACTGGTGGCAGGCAATAAAATCTGCTTTGGTAATAAGGTAGGGCGCTTTTATGGGTTTGGGGCCAAAACGTAAATGTGAAACAGTTCTTGCCCCTGATTTTTTTGAATCATATACAAAGTATCCCTGTGCATAGAGGTCAGTATTTTCACCAATAATTTTAATAGTGTTTTTGTTTGCACCCACTGTTCCATCAGCACCCAATCCAAAAAACAATCCCTGTCTCCATTCGCTTTCATCTAATTTATATTCAAGATCATAATCCAGACTGGTGAATGTGACATCATCGTTGATACCAATAGTAAACCCATTTTTAGGGTGCTCCTTTTTTAATTCATCATATACAGCCTTTACCATTGCTGGTGTAAACTCTTTGGATGAAAGCCCGTACCGGCCCCCAATAATTTTTGGCAATGACTTAATCTTGCCATGTTGCAATGCATCAACCAATGTAGCCAGCACATCCTGGTACATTGGCTCACCGGCTGCTCCTGATTCTTTGGTCCTGTCCAGGACAGCTATTGATTTTACAGAAGCTGGTAATACTTTAATCAAATGTTCTAAAGAGAATGGCCGGTATAGCCGAACTGTTATCACTCCTGTTTTTCTGCCTCCTGCATTCAATGTATTTACTGTTTCTGAAACCGTTTCGCTGCCGGAACCCATAATGATAGTTACTTCTTCAGCATCAGCTGCACCGGCATATTCAAAGAGTCCGTATTTTCTGCCTGTCATTATTGAAAAATCATTCATCACCTCTTGCACTATCCCGGGCATATTGTTGTAAAAAATATTCACAGTTTCCCTTCCCTGGAAATATACATCGGGGTTCTGTGCTGTTCCCCTGATGAAAGGATGTTCCGGATTCAATCCACGGTTGCGGTGTGCAATCACCAGTTCATCCGGTATCATTGATTTTATTTGCTCATCACTTAACAGTTCCAATTTATTTACTTCATGAGATGTGCGGAAGCCATCGAAGAAATGCACAATAGGAATTCTTGATTTCAATGAAGCCGCCTGTGCTATCAAAGCAAAATCATGTGCCTCCTGTACACTGGCAGACCCTAACATAGCAAACCCGGTTGTTCTTGCTGCCATCACATCCTGGTGGTCGCCAAAAATAGAAAGCCCCTGTGCCGCTAATGAACGGGCCGCCACATGAAATACCGTTGCTGTTAATTCTCCGGCTATCTTATACATGTTGGGCAGCATCAGCATCAAACCCTGTGAGGCAGTAAATGTTGTAGTAAGTGCACCGGTTTGCAAAGCGCCGTGTACCGTTCCAGCAGCACCACCCTCACTCTGCATTTCCATCACATCAGGCACATTGCCCCATATATTTTTTATTCCTTTTGCAGCCCATTCATCTGCCAGTTCGGCCATAGTGGATGAAGGTGTAATGGGATAAATGGCGCAAACCTCATTGACACGATACGCTACATATGCAGCAGCTTCATTTCCATCTATCGTTGCGATTATTTTTTTATTACTTGGCATCAGTAGTTGAATTAACGGGTTCTGGAATCATTTCTATGGCATGACAGGGACATTGTTCATAGCATACTGCACAACCGGTGCAGGCATTATAATTGAACTTATAACGATTGCCTTTCCCTAATTTAATAATTGCATCTTCCGGGCAGGCACCAAAGCAGCCATCACATTCAAAACAATTACCACAACTCAAACAACGCTGTGCCTCAAACTTTGCTTCCGGTTCGGAAAAGCCGGCTATTACTTCATCAAAATTTTGTACAGCCACAGCAGGAGCCAGTTTATCCTGCTCTTTTTGTGGTGCATCTGTTTTATACCACATGTGCAGTTTGCGGTAACCGGCGGTTGGATGTTTATCCGGTTTTATAAATTGTTGCTGTTTTAAATAACTATCAATATAACGGGCAGCTTTTTTACCCTGACCTATGGCAATGGTGGAACTCCTGTTTTCTCCTGGCAGCATATCTCCGCCAGCAAAAATCCCTTCATGGCCTGTCATCCGCTCTGCATTAACGGTTACGGTTCCATCATCATTGACCGCAATACCTGCAACAGAACGTAAGGAACCAGAATCAGATTCCTGTTTATTAGCGTTGATCAATACATCTGCCTCAATAGTTTCATATTCGCCGGTACCAACAGCTTTTCCTTTTTCCACTTTCATTTTCTCAAGTGTAATGGTATTCTTTTCAATTTTGCTGACGCTTCTGAGCAACTGAACATCTACACCTTCTGCAAGTGCATCTTCTGTTTCATAATCATAGGCTGGCATCATTTTTTTATCGCCGGGGTAATAAACGGTTACTTCTGAACCAAACCTCATTAACATACGGGCCAGGTATAAAGCAAGTTTACCCCCGCCATACACCACCGCTTTTTTTTGTATATAAGGAGATGTATTTGATTTCACCTCTTTAAAAAAGGAAAAAGCATCAGTGACATACACAGAATCATCCTGTTGGAATTCCTCCTTATGAATTATTTGGGCACCTATGGCGAGATAAACAGCGTCGAAATTGCCGGCTTCTTTTTCAGCAAGTACGTCCTGCACTTTATAATTCAGGCGGATTGTTACTCCTATTCTGAGAATACGATCCACTTCGAAGTCCAGTATTTCTTTCGGTAAACGATACTCAGGAACACCTGTCCACAATAAACCACCTGGGTGGCTACCAGCTTCATAAACCTCAACGGTATGACCCATCCGGGCCAAATGATAAGCAGCAGATAAACCACCGGGGCCGGCTCCAATCACTAACACTTTTTTTTCTGTTGAATACGCCACAAATTGAATTGGCCATTTTTGATTGATGGCCTCATCACCTATGTACCGCTCAACAGCATGAATATTGACAGTGGTATCAATGTGTGTCCTGTTACACCCGGTCTCGCAGGGTTTTACACAAACCCTGCCCATGATAGCCGGGAAAGGGTTGTCTTCTACCAGGGTTTGAAATGCCTCAAAATAATTCCCCGCTTGGGCATAAGCCATCCATGCCTGAATATTTTCCCCGGCGGGGCAGGCGCTGTTGCAGGGAGGCATAAAATCTACATAAACAGGACGACGGAATCGTTTGGGGCCGGTACCTTCAGAATGCATCAGAAGGTCAACCGGTTTGGTAATGTCAGTTTGCGCCATAATTGTTTGTTTTTGCCGGGCAAGCAAAACTTGCCCCAAAAAAGGCTGAATATTATGAGGCAAAGTAGAAACAGCCACTAAATGGCGAGGTGACGTAATTCAAGCAGGAAAATGATTTCTATCATGTTACCCGTCAATAAGTTGAATTGTGGCTTCCCCTATAACTCAAAAGCCCTGTCCCGTTGGAAACAAGACAGGGCTTTATAAAATTTATCCGGAGTTATGAAACAGCGCTGAATACTATTTCTTTGAGTTTATCAATCGGCACCCTTTCCTGCTCCATCGAATCTCTATGACGGATAGTAACTGTGTTATCTTCTTTTGTTTGATGGTCAACTGTTACACAAAAAGGAGTTCCTAATGCATCCATACGACGGTAACGTTTACCGATAGAATCTTTTTCTTCGTAGAAACAGCGGAAATGAGGTTTACAATCTTTCATTATTTGCTCCGCAATTTCTGGCAAGCCATCTTTCTTGGTCAGCGGTAATACCGCTAATTTAATCGGAGCCAACTTAGCAGGAAACTTTAATACCACACGGCTGTCTTGTTTATCGTCTTTAGTTAAATCCTGTTCTTCATAAGCATGGCTCATGACAGCAAGAAACATCCGGTCAAGGCCGATGGAAGTTTCAATAACATATGGAATATAATTGCCGTAAGGTTTTCCCGTAGCCAGGTCAACATCATTATCGAAATACTGCATTTTCTTTTTGCTGTATTCCTGGTGCTGCTTTAAATCGAAATCAGTGCGGCTGTGAATGCCTTCCAGTTCTTTAAAACCAAATGGGAATTCAAATTCAATATCACAGGCTGCATCTGCATAGTGTGCCAGTTTCACATGATCATGGTAGCGATATTTCTCTGCGGGCATACCAAGACCTTTGTGCCATTCTAATCTTGTTGCTTTCCATTTCTCATACCATTCTTTTTGTGTGCCGGGTCGGATGAAGAACTGCATTTCCATTTGTTCAAACTCCCGCATGCGGAAAATAAATTGCCGAGCCACAATTTCATTCCGGAAAGCTTTACCTATTTGTGCAATACCAAAGGGAATTTTCATCCGGCCGCTTTTCTGCACATTTAAAAAATTGACAAAAATACCCTGTGCTGTTTCCGGCCGCAGGTAGATTTTATTATCCTCCCCATCAGAAGATGCAGTAGAACCAAATTCGGTGGAGAACATCAGGTTGAACTGGCGAATGTCTGTCCAGTTGCAGGTGCCGCTGATGGCACATTTTATTTTATTATCCTCTATTAATTTTTTTAATCCTGCAAAATCGTCTTTAGCCAATAAAGCATCCATTGAACTAAGTAACTCTTTTGCCAATTGCTCATTGCCTGTCGCCGATTGCTCCTCTGCAAAGCCTTCTATCAAATGGTCAACCCTATACCTTTTCTTACTATCCTTATTATCAATCATCGGGTCGTTGAAGTTGTCAACGTGACCGCTGGCCTTCCAGGTGGTGGGGTGCAT
>CXWL01001550.1_pt1 | contig 46983 bp, 51 predicted proteins | sample 590931 | NCBI WGS metagenome assembly CXWL01 (sample SAMEA3498368, study PRJEB10139) | groundwater metagenome | biome: water well; material: biofilm material | place: Germany | collected 2015-04-27 | reverse complement strand
TTCACCCGGTTGTTGAGCAACTCAAGCTGGTTGCTGGCGGGCTCGTTCGCCCTGAGCGCGGTGTTGAATTTCGGCCTCGCCCGCTATCTCATCACGGCCATGCCCGATACGCCGGAATTCAACGAACAGCTCGGCCAGATGACGCTGTGGAGCTGGCCCGTCATCGTGCTGCCGAGCATGGCGATCATGATGCTAGCGCTGTGGCGGCTGTTCAAAGGCATCGAGCAACTGACGGGACTCACGATGGACGAAATCCTGCACCATCCCCCGGAGAAAGAAGCAGAGACGCCTAATGGAGACGGTGGAGCGCCCTGACCTCAGGAAGTTCGAAGCGCGTTGAAGTCAACGCGCTCCGCCTTTGTTTCAGAATCATATCTGGCGTATTCACTGGCTCAGTCAGGCAAACTGCGCCGTTGCCAAGTCCAAGCCACTGCACTTGGCTCTCCCACATCGACCGGGCTAAATAACGCAGTTAGGCCGAATAACACTTGGGCAGAATGAACGTCTGGGATATTTTTGTTTCCCTACTTGAGCGGCTCCTTGGCAGGACAGTCGTGCACCGAAAGAACCTGCCTCTACTGTTGGATTTTCTGCGGTCATATCTTCAAGAACATGGATTCGCTCATCTTGATAAGATTTCAGATCAGGTAGGTTTCATCATCCTTGAAGAAGCTATACGTCGAGCTGCCCAGCGAGAGAAAGATGGACAGGCCCGCACTCGGAACACCCTGAAGGAGACTGAGCCAGCTGCGCAGAGCATCATTGCAGTATTTGAGGACGCGCCCGATGCTGATGCCCGCATCAAGAGCATCTTAGTCTTTCATAAAGTCATTTAGAGAGAAGAGCCCAACCACCACAGCCGACGCTCACCATCAGTCCTTTTTGCGATCATGATAACCCCGCTCCAACTTTCGTCCGCCACTCCCGGTGAGCGCGGCTGAGCTCAATCGATAAAGTCCGATGCGCTTGGAACAGATTGACCATGTCGCGCTGACCTGCGTCTCGCTCGAGGCGTCAATGGCGTGGTATGTGCGCGTCCTTGGCTGCGTGCACGTCTTTCCTGGCCAGTGGGCGGGCATTCCCCTCTTCCTGCGCCTAGGCGCAACTTTTATCGCTCTGTTCCCTAGCAAGGGGCCGGGGAGCGAACCTTCAGCTGTCCGGCTGGATCACCTCGCCTTCCGGGTCGCGACTCACCCCGATTTCGAAAATGCGCAGGAGGAACTGCGCCGCCAAGGCGTCCCGTTCGAGTTCCAGGATCACGAGATATCACACTCCATCTATTTTGCCGATCCCGACGGCCACAAGCTGGAGATCACGACCTACGATCTGCCGCCCAAGAGGGCCAAAAACAAGCCGGTTGGACCGACCGGGACGACCTAGGCGCGCTGGTCTAGCGGCACGTAGTCGCGCTTGACGGGGCCGACGTAGATCTGGCGGGGGCGGTAGATGCGGCCCTTGGGGTTGGACGCGACCTCGCGCCAATTGGCGATCCAGCCGGGGGCGCGGCCGATGGCGAACATGACCGTGAACATGTTGGTCGGGATGCCGAGGGCGCGGAAAATGATGCCGGAGTAGAAATCCACATTGGGGTAGAGCTTGCGGGAGATGAAGTAGTCGTCCTTCAGCGCGGCCTGCTCAAGGTGGTGGGCGATGTCGAGGAGCGGATCGGACTTGCCGAGCTTCTTGAGCACAAGACTGCAGGCCTCGCCGATGACCTTGGCGCGGGGGTCGAAGTTGCGGTAGACGGCGTGGCCGAAGCCCATCAGCCGGTTGCTCTTGCTGCCGCCCTTGGCCGCCGCGATGAAGCGGGAACCGTCGTCGTGCTCGTCGTGGATGGACTGGAGCATCTGCATGACGGCCACGTTGGCGCCGCCGTGAAGCGGGCCGGAGAGGGCGTTGACGCCGGCGGCGAGCGAGGTGAAGAGGTTGGCGCCGCTGGAACCGACCATGCGCACGGTGGAGGTGCTGCAGTTCTGCTCGTGGTCGGCGTGCATGAGCAAAATGAGATTGAGGGCCTTGGTGACCTCGGGGATCTCAACGTAGTCCTTGTAGGGCTCGGAGAACATCATGTGCATGAGGTTCTCGCAGAAGGGCAGGTCTTTCGGGTGCATGAACGGCAGGCCGCGGGAGTGGCGGTAGATCATGGTGCCGAGCGTGCGGATCTTCGAGATGGCCAGGGCGGCCGCGAGGTCGAAGTGTTGCAGATCCTTTTCGAAATTGTTCGTGGCCAGGTGCGGATAGTAGGCCGCCAGCGCGCCGACGAGGGACGACAGCATGCCCATCGGCGGGGCATCCTTCGGGAACCCCTCGAACAGCCGCTGCATCTGCGGCTCGATGTGGGCGTTCTCCCGCAACATGTCGCCGAATTTCCGGCGCTGCGTCTTGGTGGGCAGCTCGCCATAGATGACGAGGTAGGCCGTCTCGACAAATTCGGACCGGGCGGCCAGTTGCTCGATCGGATAACCGCGGTGGCGCAGGATGCCGTTGTCCCCGTCGAGGTAGGTCACGGCGCTCTCGCAGGAGCCGGTGTTGCCGTAGCCCTGGTCATAGAAGATGTAACCGGAGTCCTTGCGGAGGTTGCGGGCGTCGATGGCCTTCTCCCCCTCGGAGCCCGTCATGACGGGGCAGGCGATTTCCTTGTCGTCAATTTTGAGGAGGGCGTTCTTGGACATGGCGGGGTAAAGCTAAAAGAACAGATATCAGGCCCGTTGCAAAGCAAAGCCTCGGGGGTTCCGGGTGGTCCGAAGGACAGTAGAAGCTCTCAACTACCGTAGCAGAAAACGCCGGGTCCCGGTCCGAATGCTCAGTTCTCCCGCAAGGCCGGCACGGCAAACTCGCTGGCGGCATGGGTCTCGTTCAAGATCACTTGGTCAAAGACCATGGTGATGGCGCGGCCGTCCTTTTCCCGGTTGGTGACCTTGCGCGGAAACCGGATGCCATTGGCGAAAATCTCCCCTTCCTCGCGGATCTCCGTGCCGGTTTCCGTCTCGACCTTCACCAACCGGGCCGTGGCCCTTTCAAAGTAGCGGGTCAGGACCATGTTCTCGTGATAGGTGAAAACCAGTTTCACGCAGGCCACGCCGTCGACCGTCACGTCGCCCTCCAGCCGGACCGACCCGCGCATCTTCTCGAGTCCGCTGAAAAAATAGAGGTTGTCCCAGACCTGGGCGCGCAGCCGCTTGGTCTGGGCCGGGTCAATCAGGGTGAGCTGCCATTGGGCGGGGTTATTTGGATTCATGCGCTTCTGCCAGGCATCGTAGTCGTCCAACCCGATGACATCGACGATTTCGGCGCTGGTCAGTGTGATCCGTTGTTTCAGGGGTTTTTGGAAAAGAATGTCCAGGCTCCGTTGGTTGGCGCCATCCACCAGGGTGCCCGTGTAGCGGATGCTGGTCAGCCCCTGGAGCGCGCTCTCGGAACCGAGCCGAGCCCGGGCCCGGGCAATCCATTGTTCGGCGGTCTGGGCGGCGGCCGGGAGCCCGGTGGCGGAGAGCAAGGCGGCAACCAGCAGGAGACGGAGTTGCATAGAGGTGGTGGGACAGGAGTATCTGCGCTGGGTGCCCCCACGGCAACGGGAAATTATTCCCATTCAATGGTCGCCGGTGGCTTGGAACTGATGTCCAGCACCACCCGGCTGACTCCCCGCACCTCGTTGGTGATGCGGCTGGAGATTTTCCGGAGCAAGTCGTGGGGCAGCCTGGCCCAGTCGGCGGTCATGGCGTCGGTGCTCTCGACGATGCGCAGGGCGATGACGTAGTCGTAGGTGCGTTCGTCGCCGAAAACACCGACGGTTTTGACCGGGAGGAACACCGCGAAGGACTGCCAGACTTTCCAGTAATAGCCGGATTTCATCATCTCGTCCTGCAGGACGGTGTCGGCGTTGCGGAGAATCTCCAGCTTGCCGGCGGTGATGTCGCCCATCACGCGCACGCCGAGGCCCGGGCCGGGGAACGGCTGGCGCCACACGACCTCCTTGGGCAGGCCGAGTGCGGCGCCGACTTGGCGCACCTCGTCCTTGAACAGCTCGCGCAGCGGCTCGATGAGCTTGAGCTTCATGCGCGCGGGCAGACCGCCGACGTTGTGGTGGGTCTTGATGAGCGAGGCGGGATTGCCGGCAATCGAAACACTCTCGATGACATCGGGGTAGAGCGTCCCCTGCCCCAGAAACTGGGCGCCGCCGATGGACTTGAGGGACTTTTCAAAGACCTCGACGAAGGTGCGGCCGATGATTTTGCGCTTGGTCTCGGGTTCGGTGACGCCCCGGAGACGCTTCAGGAAGAGGGCCGAGGCGTCGACGACGCGCAGATCGATCCTGAAGTGCTTGCCGTAGAGCCGGCGCACGTAGTCGCGCTCGCCCTGGCGAAGCAGTCCGTTGTCCACGAAGACGCAGGTCAACTGCTTGCCGATGGCCTTGTGCAGCAGGGCGGCGGCGACGGAGGAGTCCACGCCGCCGGAGAGGCCCAGCAGCACGCGGGACTTGCCCACCTTGCGGCGGATGTCGGCCACGGCGTGGGCAATGAAGTCCTTGGTGGTCCAGTCCTGTTCCGCCCCGCAGACACCGACCAAAAAATTGCGGATCATGTCCACCCCGCGCTCGGTGTGGAAGACCTCCGGGTGAAATTGGATGCCATAGAACCCGCGTCTACGGTCCTCGATGCCCGAGTAAGGTGAGTTGTCGGAGACGGCGGTCGCGACAAAGCCCGGCGGCAGCTGGGNNGTCAGGTGGCCGTGGCCGTATTCGCGGGCCTTGCTGTGGGCGACCTTGCCGCCGAGGAAATGGCCCATGAGCTGGACGCCGTAGCAGATGCCGAGCACGGGCACGCCTAGCTTGAAGATGGCCGGATCGGGGTGCGGTGCGGTCCTGGCGTAAACGCTTTGCGGGCCGCCGGAGAGGATGATGCCCACAACGCCGTCGGCGCGGAGCCGGGCGGCCGGGGTGCTGAAGTGGTAGATCCTCGAGTAGACCTGGCACTCGCGGATGCGGCGGGCGATGACCTGCGTGAGCTGGGAGCCAAAATCGAGGACGGCGATGGTCTGTGCCATGCGAAGTTATGGGAGACTCGCCGCGGGCGAATCAACACCAATCAGGGCCTTACCCGCACGGCGGATTACTTTCCGGCGCGGGTCGCGATCCAGGCCTTGATATGGTTCTCCAGCACCGAGAGCGGCAAGGCACCGGGCAGCAGGACCTGGTCGTGGAAATCCTTTATGTCGAACTTCGGCCCGAGCTGCTGCTCGGCCAGAGTGCGCAACTCGCGGATCTTCAGCTGGCCGATCTTGTAACCCAAGGCCTGACCCGGGTTGGCCATGTAACGCTCGATCTCCGCCACGTGCCTCTGGTCCGTGGGCGTCCCGCCCTCGTTGTCGGCCGAATATTGCAGGGCTTGCTCGCGCGTCCAGCCCTTGGCGTGCAGGCCGGTGTCCACCACCAGCCGCACCGCGCGGTGCATGTCACCGAACAGCATGCCGAGGTATTGGTAGGGATCGGTAAACAGACCGAGTTCCCGGCCCAGGCTTTCCGTGTAGAGCGCCCAGCCCTCCACGTAGGCGTTGTTGGCGTCATAGCGGCGAAACTTGGGCAGGGCCGTGTTTTCAATCGTGAGCGAAAGCTGGAAATGATGTCCCGGAATGGCCTCGTGCAGGAACAGGTCCTCCATGCGGGGATTGCGGAATTTCAACGGATCCACGATCGGCACGTAGAAAACGCCGGGGCGCGAGCCGTCGGCGGTGCCGGGTTGATATTCGGCGGAGGCGGTGGCCGCGCGGAACTTCTCCGTGGCGCGGACCTCGAATTTCGTGCGCGGCAGGTGGCCGAAGAATTTCGGCACTTGGGCCATCACNNGCGGGTCGGTGGCCACGAAGTTGAGGAACTCCAGCAGCGTGCCCTTGAAGCCGACCTGCGCCTGCACCTTGTCCATCTCGCCACGGATGCGGGCGACTTCGCGCAGGCCGATGGCGTGAATCTGCCCGGGGGTCAGGTCGGTGGTGGTCTGCCAACGGACCGCACTGGCATAAGCCTCCTTGCCGCCCGGCAGGGCGCCGATGCCCGCGGTGTCGTGGCAATGCGGCAGATAGTCCGCCTGGATGAAGGCATGGAGCCGGGCATAGGCCGGGATCATGACTTGGTGGATGGCCGCGCGATAGTCGGCGGCAAGTTTGTCCCGGTCTGCTTGGGCGAGACCGGCAGGCAGCATTTGCAGCGGCCCAAAGAGGACGTTGTTCACCGGATCGTCCGCCATGAGCGGCTCGAGTTGGGGGAGCACGCGCTCCATGAGTATCTTCGGCGGCATGATGCCGGAGGCCACGCCGGACTTCATGTTGGCGATGGCGGTGTCCACCCACAGGCTGAAGCCTTGGGCCCGGCGGATGAAATTCCGGAAATCCTGCGCGGTCTTGAAGGGGTGCACGCTCCGGCCCGAGGCCATGAGGGCAAAGGTCAGCGTCGGGCTGGAGAGCTGGTTGACGGGTGTCAGGTGGAAGAAATGGCCGCCCAGCTCGCGACGGGCGGTCAGGCTCCATTTCAGGGTATCATAGCTGAGCTGGTCGGAGGCAGAGAGCTGGGCGCGGTCGTGCAAGGCGAGCTCGCCGAGGTATTGCGTGCACATGGCCGCGACCTTGGCGCGGTATTCGGCGCTGATGTCATTGGGCCAGACCGCCTCGTAGCGGGCGTCATTGTCCCCGTAGACGGCGGCATCAATGGGATAGAGCGCGAGGAATTCCTCGTAGTAGCGGTCGAGCAGCCCGTGGAAGGGCGTGACGATGGAGGCGGCGTGGGCGATGCCGGCTGTGGCCAGGCAGAAGGCCAAGAGGAGGCGTTTGAGCATGGGGATGAAGAAATAATTAACCACGGATTACACGGATGGGCACGGATAAATTCACCAAGCATGTCATTCTGAGCAAAGAGAAGAATCCATCACAATGCGGTCAGGCGCTCGGGGTTGTCGATGCGGTGCCACGTTCGGACCGGCAGATACAACCCATCCATCTGTGCTAATCCGTGCAATCCGTGGTAAAAAATCAGAATTTCAGCCGGGTGTTCGGGTGGCTGCACTTGGGGCACGGGGCCGTGTCGGTGCCGGCTTTCTGCGTGTAGAGGTGGTCGCAGCGGATGCAGTGAAAGGTGATCTTGCGNNAAAACCGAACACGCCCAGCACCAACAGGCCGTAGAGAACCACATCGAGGGTGAAATCCGGGGGCGTGACCACGCCAAAACCCTCGCACGAGGGCGGACGGACGCCAAGGGGAAATAAAAACGCGCCGGCGTTGTGGCCGGCGCGTTGAGAGTGAACGGCGGACCGGGCGGGTCCGCCCTATCCCTGGACCTTGGGGGTCTCGGCCTTCGCCGAGGCTTCGGCGGACAAGTCGGTTTTGGCCTTCTTGGCGCCCTTCTTCTTGGCCCCCTTGGACTTCTTGTAACCCGTGTCTTCGGCGCCGACGAACTCGATCAGCGCCATCTCGGCGGCGTCACCGAGGCGCTGCGGGCCGAGCTTGTAGATGCGGGTGTATCCACCGGGGCGCTTGGCGAACTGGGCCGCCTTCTCGTTGAAGAGGAGGGTGACCGCTGCCTCGTCGCGGATGTCCTTGAGGGCCATGCGGCGGAGATGGAGGGCGTCCTTCTTCTCGGTCGCAGCGGCGGCGTTCTTGGCCTTGGTGATAACCTTCTCGATGAAGGGACGGAGGGCCTTGGCCTTCGTCAGCGTGGTCTCGATGCGACCGTGACGAATGAGCGAGGCGCCCATGTTGGAGAGCATCGCCCGGCGGTGCTCGCGGGTGACGCCGAGGGAGGCGTGGTGTTTATTGTGACGCATTTTCTAAAGGAGTGAGGAGTGAGAATCGAGGAGCGAGGAGAACTTGGGCGAAGGCGGCGTTTATTCCCGCTCCTCGCTGCTGTATTCTCGCTTCTGCTGCGGTTCAGGCTTCCTTCTTCGTGTCGAGGAGCCGCTCGTCGAACTTCATGCCCAGCGACAGGCCGAGGGCTTCGAGCTTTTCCTTGATCTCGTTGAGGGACTTCTTGCCGAAGTTGCGGTATTTGAGCATCTCCTGCTCGGTCTTCATGGCCAGCTCGCCGACGGTGGTGATGTTGGCGTTGTTCAGGCAGTTCGCCGCGCGGACGGAGAGCTCGATCTCGTTGACGGACATGTTGAGGAGCTTGCGGAGCTTGTTCTGCTCCTCGGAGACCTCGGCGGCGACACTCTCGAACTCATAGGCTTCCGGCGAGACGCGGTCGAACACGTCGAGGTGGTGCTTGAGGATCGAGGCGGCCTGCTTGAGGGCGTCGTCCGGGGTGATGCGGCCGTCCGTCCAGACCTCGAGCACGAGCTTGTCGTAATCGGTGATCTGGCCGACGCGGGTGTTCTCGACGGCGTAACGGACGAGGCGGACCGGGGAGAACAGGGAGTCGATGGCGATGACACCAATGGCCTGGTCTTCCTTCTTGTTGCTCTCGCCGGGGCAGTAGCCCCGGCCGGTCTTGATCTCGATGTCAGCCTCAAAGGTGCGCTTGTGGTCGAGCGTGCAGATAATCTGGTCGGGGTTGACGATCTTGATGTTGGCGTCGGCCTGGATGTCGGCGGCGGTGACGGCTCCCTCGCGGTTGACCTTGAGGTGGAGTTGCACCGTCTCGCGTTTTTCCGAGACGATGAGGATTTTCTTCAGGTTGAGCACGATGTCGGTGACATCCTCGACGACGCCGTCGATGGACTGGAACTCGTGGTTCACGCCCTCGATCTTGATCGAGCTGATGGCGCTGCCCTCGATGGAGCTGAGGAGCACGCGGCGGAGGGAGTTGCCGACGGTGTGGCCATAACCGGCCTCAAAGGGCTCGGCGATGAACTTGGCGTAGGTGGGCGTGGCGCCCTCCTCGACCTTGGTGAGCTTGGAGGGAATTTCGAACTTTCCGAGACGCTTGGGCATGGGAGGCGGGAGTTGGTGGTGAGATGAAAAGTGAGAGGGAGAGTGGCTGACCCGCCATCGCGCGAAAGGCGGCGGCGAGGTGAGTCCGGGGGACTCAGAAGCGGGAGTAGTATTCGACGATGAGCTGTTCGTTGATGGAGGGCTCCATTTCGTCGCGGGTGGGCAGACGGGTGACGGTGCCCTTGAGGGCCTCGTCGTTGCGGGTGAGCCAGCCGGGGACGACGCGGGCGCGGTTCTCCTCGATGGCGCGGGTGGCCAGCTGGCGGGAGGAGTTGACGGCCTTCATCTCGACCTCGTCGCCCTGCACGACGCTGTAGCTTGCGATGTCGACCTTGCGGCCATTGACCCGGACGTGGCCGTGGTTGACGAGCTGGCGGGCGGCCGCGCGGCTCTTGGCGAAACCAAGGAGGTAAACGACACTGTCGAGACGGGTCTCGAGGAGCTGGAGGAAGCGCTCGCCGGTGACGCCGCGCTCGCGCTTGGCGATGGCAAAGGTGCGGCGGAACTGGCGCTCGAGCAGGCCGTAGATGAAGCGGAGCTTCTGCTTCTCGGCGAGGCCGACGGCGTATTCGGACAGTTTGCGGCGGGACTTCGGGCCGTGCTGACCGGGCGGGAAGTTGCGGCGCTCGAGCACTTTTGCCGAGCCAATGATGTATTGGCCAAAGCGGCGGCTGATGCGGGTGGTTGGTCCTGTGTAACGAGCCATGGAAGAAAAGAGTGAGGGTTAAAAAAGTTAAACGCGACGGCGCTTGCGCGGGCGGCAGCCGTTGTGCGGCACCGGGGTGACGTCGATGATGGAGGAGATCTCAAGGCCGATGGCCTGGAGGCCGCGGATGGCGGAATCGCGGCCGAGGCCGGGACCGCTGACCCGGATCTGCACTTCCTTGAGGCCGTGCGCCATGGCGTTGCGGGCGGCGTCCTGCGCCACCACCTGGGCGGCGTAGGCGGTGGACTTGCGCGAACCGCGGAAGTTGCACTTGCCGGCGCTGGACCAGGAGACGACGTTGCCCTTCGCGTCCGTGATCGAAACAATGGTGTTGTTGAAAGTGGCGGCGATGTTCGCGATGCCGGAGGTGATGTTCTTCGAGCCCTTGGCCTTGCGGACCTTGACGGCCAACAGCTCCTCCTTGAGGAGATCCTCGGCGGTGACGGCCTTGGGCACGCCACCGACGAGTTCGACCGGGGCGGCGGGCGCGACAGCGGCCGCGCCTTCGGCGGCGGGTTTCGCGGTCTTTTCCTTGCCGGCCTTGGCCGGCTTATCAGCAGCAGCGCCAGCCTTCGCTGAAGCTTCGGCCGGCAGGGCGGCGGCCTTCTTGGGGGCCTTTTCTTTCTTGGGAGCGGATTTCTCTTCGGACATGTGGTGAGAGTTTTAGGATTAAGCTTTTTCCACGGCCTTGGTGACGCCGACGGTCTTGCGCGGGCCCTTGCGGGTGCGGGCGTTGGTGCTGGTGCGCTGGCCGCGGACGGGCAAGCCGCGGCGGTGGCGGATGCCGCGATAGCAGTTGATGGCCTGGAGGCGCTTGAGATTGCCGGCGATGTCGCGGCGGAGATCGCCCTCGACCACCCACTTGTTGTCGGTGATGACGTGGAGGATCTTGTTCAGCTGCTCCTCGGAAAGATCCGAGGCGCGCATGTTGGCATCAAGGCCGGCCGCGGCGATGATGAGATCGGCCCGGGTCGGGCCAATACCGTAGATATACCGGAGGGAGTATCCGATCTTCTTTTTGGCGGGCAGTTCAACGCCGAGGAGACGAGGCATGGGTGATGGAGGTTGAGAGTTGGTGGTTGAGAGTTGGGAGAGGCTGAAAAATTTCAGGAGGCGCGAGGAAGTGTGAGGATCTCGGGGCCGGCATCGGTGGTGAGCACGGTGTGCTCGAAGTGGGCGGAAGGTGAGCCGTCGGTGGTGACGACCGTCCATCCGTCGCTGAGTGTGCGGACCGCATAACCGCCCAGGTTGACCATGGGCTCGATGGCGAGCGTCATGCCGGGTTTGATTTTCTCCCCGGTGTTGCGGCGGCCGAAGTTCGGGATCTGCGGCTCCTCGTGCATCGTGCGGCCGACCCCGTGGCCGACCATTTCGCGGACGATGCTGAAGCCATGGGCCTCGACGAAGGTCTGCACGGCGTGCGAGATGTCGCCGATGCGATTCCCGATGACGGCCTGCTTGATGCCGATGCCGAGCGCTGCCTCGGTGACTTTCAGCAGCTCGGCGGGGCGGGGAGCGATGGCGCCGACCGGAACCGTGAGGGCATTGTCACCGATGTAGCCATTGTATTCCACGACCACGTCGAGCGAGATGATGTCGCCGTCGCGCAGGATGCGTTTGAGGGAGCCGATGCCGTGGACGACCTCTTCGTTGACGGAGAGGCAGGTGTAGGCCGGGTAGCGGCGCGAGTGCAACTGGTAGCCGTGGCAGGCGCTGCGGGCGCCAAGCGAGGCGATGAGATCGCGGCCGATTTGATCCAAGTCGTAGGTCGTAATACCGGGACGGACCTGCTCCTTCAACCGCGCGAGAACAGTCGCGGCGACGGCGCAGGCTTCGCGCATCCGCTTGATCGCTTCCGGATTTTTTATCGGGATCATCAGGCGGCGGCGGAACAGGCTCCAGGCAGGAGCCCTTGAGTGCGGTAGTGGGTGACGACCGAGTCCGCGGAATGCGGGGCGGCGGCGAAACAAGCGGAGAGGGTTTCCCCGCGGGCTTCGAGCCACTCGTCGAACACCAACGCTTGGAGCAGCGTAGCCGGGAAACCTTCGAGAAGGAATCCCGCATCGGGTTTGCGCGCCCAGAACCATTTGCGCAGAAGCGCAAGGTGCAGCTGGTTTAGATCCCGCGGCAAAGCGGAACGTGTGCGTCGCGAAATCTCCTGTTGCACAAGGGACGCAGGAGAGACGTGCTCAAGATTCAAAGAACGGCCTTGGAGAACCAAACCCGCGAAGTGCGGGCCGGATGGACCAAGGAGAAGGAACTTGGCTTTCGCCGGGGCGAAAGTCGAAAAGGGGCTGGAGTGTTCAGTCCCTTGCACCGAAGTAAAGGGTTAAAGAGCGAAGTGCCGGACGGCCCAGGCGGTGATGCCGACAAGCAATATAACCACCATGACAACAGTGAGTTGCATGACCGCCTTGTCACTGGCCGCCTCGCCCAAGGCGACGTTGGCGGAGGTGCTGCGACCACGGATGCGGCCCTTCTTCAAGAAGCCGTCGTAATGGCGCTGCAGCAGGAAGGTTTCGATCTGGCGCATCGTGTCGAGAATGACGCCGACCGTGATCAACATCCCGGTGCCGCCGAAGAAATACGCGATCCGCGGCGGGACTTTCAGCTGGAACAGCAGCAAGTCGGGGAGAATGGCGATGACGGTCAGGAAGATGGCGCCGGCGAGCGTCAGGCGTGTCATGATGAAGTCCAAAAAGCCGGCCGTCGGCTCGCCCGGGCGGACGCCCGGGATGTAACCGCCGTATTTCTTCAGGTCATCGGCGATCTGGATCGGTTTGAACATGACGGACACCCAGAAATAGCTGAAGAACAGGATGAGCAGCGCCATGAGCGTGTAATACATCCAGTGGCCTTGCAGCAGATTGTTGGCAAACTCGACGAGGAACGGCAGGTTGAACGCCGCCCCGACCTGCGAGAAAATCTGCTGCGGGAAAAGCAGGATCGCGCTGGCGAAGATGACCGGCATGACGCCCGAGTAATTGACCTTGAGCGGCAGGAACGAACTCTGGCCGCCATAGACCTTCTGCCCGACGACCCGCTTGGCGTATTGCACCGGGATTTTCCGCTGGCCCTGCGTGACGGCGATGATGCCCATCGTGACGATGAGAAAGAGTGCGACCATCATGACCCCCTGGGGCAGGCCGAGCTTGGCCACGCCCACCGGGGCGAAGAAGAGCTGGTAGGTGGCGACCGCCGCACCGGGGATGTCGGCCAAAATGCCGACGGTGATGAGCAGCGAGACACCGTTGCCGATGCCGCGCTGGGTGATCTGCTCGCCCAGCCACATCAGCAGCATCGTGCCCGCGGTCATGTAGATGGTGGAGAAAATCAGGAACGTCCAGTGGCTCATGACCACGATCTGGCCGTAGGTGTTGACGTCATAGCCGGCGAAGATGCGGCCCGGATTCTCCAGGGAGAGGATGAGCAGCACGCTCTGGATCAGGCAGATGAAGACCGTGAGGTAGCGGGTGTATTGGGTGAGCTTCTGGCGGCCGACATCCCCCTCCTGCTGCAGGCGGCTGAGGGCCGGCACGACCGCGGTCATCAGCTGGAAGATGATGGAGGCGCTGATATAGGGCATGATGCCCAACGCGCAGACGGCGCCCTTGAGGAGCGCGCCCCCGGTGAACATGTTGTAGAGGCCCATGAGGCCGCCACCGCCCCCGGCGGTCTGGGCCTCGAAGAACGCCAGCAACGGCTTCGGGTCGATGCCGGGCAGCGGAATGTGCGCACCGACGCGGGCGACAAAGAGCAGGCCGAGCGTATAAAGGATCCGCGAGCGGAGCTCGGGGATCTTCATGGAGTTGGCGAAGGCGGAAAACATTTTGGAGTGCCGGACGAGGAAAGGTTGCGAAAGTGACGGACGCCCTACCCGGTCCGGTTCAGGCCGTGATGGCCGCGCCGCCGGCTTTCTCGAGCTTGGCCTTGGCCGAGCCGGTGAACTTCTGGGCGGTGACCTTGAGCGCGCGGCTGATTTCGCCGTCGCCGAGGACCTTGAGCAGTTTGACGCCCGGGCGGATGAGGCCGGCGGCGGCCAGCACCTCGGCGTTCACCTCGGTGAGCTTGGCGTCGAGCGCGGCGAGATCGCCGACGTTGACGATGGCGTAGCTCGTGCGGAATTCGTAGTTGTTGAAGCCGCGGTGCGGGAGCTTGCGGTAGAGGGGCATCTGGCCGCCTTCGAAACCGGGGCGGATGGAACCGCCGGAGCGGCCCTTCTGGCCCTTGCCGCCGACGCCGGAGGTTTTGCCGTGGCCGCCGCCTTCGCCGCAACCGACGCGCTTCTTGCGGTGCACCGCACCCTTGACGTTAACTAGATTATGGAGACGCATTTTCTGGATTCCTGATTTTGGCGCCGCCCTTCGACAGGCTCGGGGCGACTCGGATTGATAAATGAGGCCTAGGCGCGGAGAGCCTTGAAGTCCGCCTCGAGGCGGAGCTTGCGCAGGCCGTTGAGGGTCGCGTGAACGACGGCGATGTGGTTCTTGGAGCCCATCGACTTGGTGAGGACGTTGTGGACGCCGGCCGCCTCGAGGACGGCGCGCACGCCGCCGCCGGCGATGAGCCCGGTGCCGGTGGACGCGGGGCGGAGGAAGACCTTGCCGCCGTCGTATTCACCGAGGACCTCGTGCGGAATGGTGCTGCCCTTGAGCTTCACATAGACCATGCGCTTCTTGGCGGACTCGGTGGACTTCTTGATGGCGTCGGGGACCTCATTGGCCTTGCCGTAGCCGATGCCCACATTGCCCTTGCCGTCGCCGACGACGGAGAGCGCGGAGAAACTGAAGCGGCGGCCGCCCTTCACGACCTTGGCGCAGCGGTTGATGAAAACCACCTTCTCGAACATGCCGGGCTCGCCGGAATCATTGCCGGGACCGTTGGAAAAAGACCGATTATTGTTAGCCATGGGTGAGGATTAGAATTGCAGGCCACCCTCGCGGGCGGCTTCGGCAAAGGTTTTGACGCGGCCGTGGTAGGGCCGGCCGTTGCGGTCGAACACCACGGAGGTGATGCCGGCGGCCTTGGCCTTGGCGGCAAAGGCGACGGCCAGGGACTTGGCGCCGGACAGGTTGCCCTTCGCGCCGCCCTTCTTCACTTCGGGATCGAGGGTCGAGAGGAACACGAGGGTCGAGCCGGCGTCGTCGTTGACGGCCTGCGCATAGATGTGCTTGCCGGAGAACTTGACGCTGAGACGCGGGCGAACGGCGGTGCCGGTCACTTTCTTGCGGATGCGCCATTTGCGCTTCTGGAGGAGCTGGGCCTTGTAGACGGTTTTCATGGTGGTGGTCTCGGTTAGGCGACGGTCTTGCCTTCCTTGCGGCGGACGCGCTCGGCGTGTTCGCCCACGATGCGCACGCCCTTGCCCTTGTAAGGCTCGGGCGGGTAGTAGGCGCGGATCTCGGCGGTGACCTGGCCGACGAGCTGTTTGTCGGCGCCTTCAATCTTTAGCTTGGTCTGGTCGGTGACGGTGACCTTGATGCCCTCGGGGATGTCGTGGAGGATCTGGTGGGAGTAGCCGAGCGCGAGGTCGAGCTGCTTGCCCTTGAGCGCGGCCTTGAAGCCGACGCCCTGGATCTCGAGCTCCTTGAGGTAGCCGACACTCACGCCTTTCACCATGCCGGCGATGACGGAGCGGGCCGTGCCATACATGGCGCGGGAAAAGCGGGTTTCGTCGGTGGGCGAGACGAGGACGTTCTTGTCCTTCTGCTCGATTTTCACGACGGACGCGAAGGTCTTGGAGACTTTGCCCTTGGGGCCTTCGACGGACACGGTGGTGCCCTTGATGTCGACTTTGACCTTGTCGGGAATGGGGACGGGCTGTTTGCCGATTCTGCTCATGGTGGTGGGGTTCCTTACCAGACGGTGCAGACGAGTTCGCCGCCCAATTTGTGGCGGCGGGCGTCCTGGTCCTTCATGAGACCCTTGGAAGTGGAAATAATGGCGAGACCGAGGCCGTTGAGCACCCGGGGAATCTCAGTGTAACCGGCGTAGAGGCGACGGCCGGGGGTGGAGGTGCGCTTGAGGCCGGTGATGACGGGAGCGCTGTCGACATATTTCATGGCGACTACGATGGTCTTGTGGCCGCGCTCATCGGTGCCGGTGGCCACGTCGCGAACGTAACCTTCGGACTTGAGGATGCCGGCGAGGCTCTCCTTGAGCTTGGAGTGCGGTGAAACGCACTGCGCGAGACCGGCCTTCGACGCATTGCGGAGGTGGGTCAGAAAATCACTGATCGGGTCTGTCATGGCTGGATGTTGTTTGGTTGATTGCCCGTCGGATCATATCCGACTTCCGGCGGGAAAGTGTTTTACCAGGAGGACTTGGTGACGCCCGGGATCTTGCCGGCGAGCGCAAGCTCGCGGAGGGTGATGCGGGAGACGCCGAAGCGCCGGTGGAAGCCGCGGGGCCGGCCGCTGAGCGAGCAGCGGTTGCGGATGCGGACCTTGGAGGAATTGCGCGGGAGTTTCGCCAGCTTTTTCTGGGCGGCGAAGAACTCCTCGTCGGTGGTCGCCGCGTTGGCGAGGATGGCCTTCAGCTCGGCCCGCTTGGCGGCGTGCTTCTCGACGAGGCGGATGCGCTTCTTGTTACGTTCGATGGCGGAAGTTTTCGGCATGGCGGAAGGGGTGTTAGGCGGCGGAGGACGGCTTGGCGGGCGCGGGGGCGACGGGCTCGATGCGGCGGAAGGGCATGCCAAGGGCCTTGAGCAGTTCGCGGGCCTCATCGTCGGTCTCGGCGGAGGTCACGAGGGTGATGTCGAGGCCCATGGAGCGCTTGTTGTTCTCGACGACGATCTCGGGAAAGATGGTGAAGTCGGTGATGCCAATGGTGTAGTTGCCCTGGCCGTCGAGCTTGTTGGGCACGCCGCGGAAATCGCGGATGGTGGGCAGCGCCACGGCGAGCAGGCGCATGAGGAAGTGCCACATGTTCTGGCCGCGGAGAGTGACGTGGCAGCCGGTGATCTGGTTGGGCTTCAGCTTGAAGTTGGCGATGGCCTTCTTCGACCGGTTCAGCACGGGCTTCTGGCCGGCGATGAGGGCCATGTCGCGCGCGGTGTCGGCAATCTGGTTCTTGTCGGCGTCGGAGCTGATGCCGGTGTTGAGGACGATCTTCTCGAGCTTGGGGACCTGGTGCTTGTTCTTGTAGCCGCGCGAGGCCATCAAGGCCGGGGCGACGGTCTCGGCGTAGAATTTCTGGAGAGGAGTGGGTTGTTTGCTCATGGTGGCGACCGGATTTCCGACCCGGATGCTGATGGTTTATTTAAGGTGAGGTCCCCTCGCCGGTTCAGGCCTTGGCCGCCGGTGCGGCGGATTTTTTGCGTTTCGAAGCGTCGTAACGCGATTGGAGCATGAGGTTCGACACGTGGATCGTGCCTTCGCGCTCGGCAATCTTGCCCTGCGGGTTTTCCTGGGATTTCTTGAGGTGGCGCTTGATCATGGCCACGCCCTCGACGACGGCGCGGTTCTTGGCCGAGCGGATCTCCAGGATCTTGCCGGACTTGCCCTTGTGGGCGCCGGCGATGACGACGACCAGGTCGTTTTTCTTGATGTGGAATTTCTGGGACATGTTAGAGGACCTCCGGGGCAAGGGAGATGATCTTGGCGTAGTTTTTGGCGCGGAGCTCGCGGGCGACGGGGCCGAAGATGCGGGTGCCCTTCGGATTGCCGTCGTCGCCAATGATGACGACGGCGTTGGAGTCGAAACGAAGATAGCTGCCGTCGGCGCGCCGCAGCGGCGCCCGGGTGCGGACGATGACGGCCTTGTGGACCTCGCCCTTCTTCACGGTGGCGTCGGTGCTGCTCTCCTTGATGTTGATGGTGATGATGTCACCGACGTGGGCGTAGCGGGAGGGATGCCCGATCTTGCCGATCATCGACGCGCGGCGCGCGCCGGTGTTGTCGGCAATATCGAGGATGGAACGCATCTGGATCATGGTGGGGTCTCCGGCGGAGGGTTAGGCCTTGGCGGCCACATTGGCCTTGGTGGTCTTGGTCGGCACGGCTTCGGCGACGTCCTTCTCGGTCACCGCGACGAGGTCCAGGCCCACGGAAGCCTCGACGACGCGGATGATGCGCCAGCGCTTGAGGCGGCTGATCGGGCGGGTCTCCATGACCTCGATCTTGTCGCCGACCTTGGACTCGTTCTTCTCGTCGTGGACGTGGAGGACGGTCTTGCGGTTAATGACCTTGTGGTAAAGCGGATGCGGCGTCTTGTAGGGGACGGTGACCTTGACGGACTTGTCACCCATCTTGGAGCTGACGAAACCGATGAGGGTCTTGCGGCGGTTGTGGCGTTCGTGAGTGGACATGGAGGGGAGCGGTTGGCTCAGGCGGCCTTGGCCTTGGCGGTTTTCTTGGACGCGAGGGCGGTCAGGAGGCGGGCGATATCCTTGCGGTAGGCGCGCAGGAGGTGCGGCTTCTCGACCTGGCCGGCGTTTTTGCGCAGGCGGAGCTGGAGGAGCTGCTCGCGGGTCTCGCGGAGCTTGAGGGTGATCTCGCTGGGCGCGAGGTCGCGGATTTCTTTGGAAGTCATGACGGCGTTATCCTGGTTATCAGACGGCGGTGCCTTCGCGGACGATGAAGCGGCAGCGGAAGGGCAGTTTGGCGTCAGCGAGGCGGAAGGCCTCCTTGGCGATGGTGTGGGGCACGCCGGCGAGCTCGAAGAGCACGGCGCCGGGCTTGATGACCGCGACGTAGAACTCGACCGGGCCCTTGCCCTGGCCCATGCGGACCTCGGCGGGCTTCTTGGTGACGGGCTTGTGCGGAAAGATGCGGATCCAAAGCTTGCCCTTGCGCTTGAGGTGGCGGGCGATGGTGACGCGGGCCGCCTCGATCTGCTGGCCGGTCATGGGGCCGCGGGACAGGGACTGCAGGCCGAATTCGCCGAAGGCGAGCGTGTTGCCGCGCTTGGCATTGCCCGCGCGGGAGCCTTTCATCGACTTGCGGTATTTGGTGCGGGAGGGAGAGAGAACGGACATGGGATCGGTTGGCTGTAAGCGTTAGGCTGTAAGCCGGGTCAGTTGGTTAGTTGGCTTCGTCTTTTTTGCAGATCCAGCATTTGACACCGATCTTGCCCCAGACGGTCAGGGCCTCGGCGAAGCCGTAATCGATGTTCTCGCGCAGCGTGTGCAGCGGGATGCGGCCCTGGCGCTGCCATTCGCGGCGGGCGATGTCGGCGCCGCCGAGGCGGCCCGAGCACTGGATCTTGATGCCGTCGATGCCGAGGGACATGGCGATCTGGATGGATTTCTTGATGGCGCGGCGGAAGGCGATGCGGCGCTCGAGCTGGAGCGCGACGTTTTCCGCCACAAGCTGGGCCTCGATCTCGGGTTTCTTCACTTCCTGGATGTCGAGCAGGACTTCCTTGCCGGTGAGTTTGCCGAGCTGGACCTTCATGTTCTCGACCTCCTGGCCCTTCTTGCCGATGACAATGCCGGGGCGGGCGGTGAAGATCTTGACGCGGACCCGGTTGCCGGCGCGCTCGATGAAGATGCGCGGCACCGAGGCCTGCTTAAGCTTCTCCATCAGCGTGGAGCGGATGACCTGGTCCTCGTGGAGGAGCTTGGCGAAATCCTTCTTGCGCGCGAACCAGCGCGACTGCCAGTTGCGGCGGACGGCGAGGCGGAAGCCTGTAGGGTTGGTCTTTTGTCCCATGGGAAAAGTTAGTTGGTTTTGCCGTCGGAGAGGATGATGCGGAGGTGCGACATGCGCTTGACGCGCGGCTTGGCCGAACCCTTGGCGCCGGCCTTGAAGCGCTTGAGCACGGGGCCGTTCTCGATGAGGGCGCGGTGCACGGTGAGCTGGTCGGCGGAGAGGCTGTTGTTGTTCTCGGCGTTCGCCACGGCGCTCTTGAGCGTCTTGACGAGCAGGCGGGAGGACTTGCGCGGGATGAGCGTGAGGAAGTCGATCGCCTCGTTGACGGGGCGGCCCTGGATGAGGCGCGCGACTTCGCGGACCTTCTTGGGCGACATGCGCGCGTTGCGGGTGAGAGCTTGAATTTCCATGGGTGTATTCCGGTTGGGCCGCGGCCTCAGATTTCCTTGCGGGTCATGCCGCCGTGGGCCTTGAAGGTGCGGGTCGGGGCGAATTCGCCGAGCTTGTGCCCGACCATGTTCTCCGTGATGTAGACGGCGATGTGCGCCTTGCCGTTGTGGACACTGATGGTGTGGCCGACGAACTCGGGCGTGACGGTGGAGCGACGGGACCAGGTCTGGATGGGCTTGCGGACGCCCCCGGCCTTGGCCGCCTTCTGGATTTTTTCCAGGAGGTGGTAGTCGACAAAGAAGCCTTTCTTGATGGAACGTGCCATGGTGCGGAGTCGTTGGGATTATTTCTTGTTGCGCGGCGGGCGGCCGTTGGCGCGCACCAGGATGAAGGAGCTGGACTGCTTGGAGCGGCGGCGCGTCGGGAAGCCCTTCGCCAGCTGGCCCCACGGGGAGACGAGGTGCTGGCGGCCACCACCACCCTTGGACTTGCCCTGCCCGCCACCGTTGGGGTGGTCGACCGGGTTCATGGCGACACCGCGCACGCGCGGACGGCGGCCGAGCCAGCGGTTGCGGCCGGCCTTGCCGAGCGAGCGCTTGCTGTGGTCGGCGTTGGAAACCTCGCCGATGGTGGCGCGGCACTTGGCGTTGACCAGGCGGGTCTCGCCCGAGGCCAGGCGGATCTGCGCGTAGCCGCTTTCAATGGCGACGAGCTCGACCGAGGTGCCGGCCGCGCGGGCGAGCTGGGCACCCTTGCCGGGGATCATCTCGACGGCGTGCAACTTGGTGGCGGGCGGGATGGCGGAGAGGAGGAAGGAGTTGCCCGGGCGGAAATCGTTGGTGTCGCTCTTCAGCGCGTTGTAGATGGTGTCGCCGACCTTGAGGCCCTGCGGCGCGAGGACGTAGGTCTTGGTGCCGTCGGCATACGCGAGGAGCGCGAGCAGCGCGGTGCGGTTGGGATCGTATTCGATCGCCTGGACCTTGGCGGGCATGTCGAGCTTGCCGCGCTTGAAGTCGATGATGCGGTAAAGTTTCTTGTGACCGCCGCCGCGACGGCGGGAAGTGATGCGACCGTAGGTGTTGCGGCCGCCGGTCTTGTTCTTCGACTCGACGAGCGAACGCTCCGGACGCTTGTCGGTGATGTCATCCGGGCGGTTCAGGGTGGTGAACCGGAGGGACGCGGTGAGGGGGCGGAAGGATTTAAGGGCCATGGTGGTGGTCTCCGGGCTCAGGTGAGCTCAATCTTGTCGCCCGTCTTCAGGGTGACGATGGCGCGCTTGCTGTCGGACATGGTGATCGGGCGGCCCTGGCGCGAACGCTTCGGCTTGCCCTTGCGGTTCTGGATGTTCACGCGGGTGACCTTGACCTTGAAGGTCTGTTCGACGGCCGCGCGCACCGTGTGTTTGGTGGCGGAGGGATACACCTCGAAGGTGTATTGGCCGTAGTTCGAGGAGAGCTTGTTGGACTTCTCCGTCAGGCGCATGGTTTTTAGAATTTGTTCGGCGTTAATCATGACTGACCTCCGTTGGCGCGGGCGATGATCTGCTCGAGGGCCTTGGTGGATACGACAATCCAGCTGTAGGTGACGAGATCGAGGGTGTTGAGCTTGGAGGCGTCCTGCAGGGTGACGCGCTCGAGGTTGCGCGCGGCGCGCTGGGTCTCGGGGGTGAACGGGGCGTCGACGATGAGCACCTTGCCCTTGGGGGCGATGCGGCCGATGACCTGGCTCATCAGCTTCGTCTTGGTTTGTTTCGAGGCGAAATTCTCGATGACGCTGACGTCACCGGCCGTCGCGCGGTCGAACAGGGCGCGGCTGAAAGCGAGCGCCTTGACCTTGCCGTTGATTTTCTTGGAGAAGTCGCGGGGCTTCGGGCCGAACACGACGCCACCGCCGCCCCACAAGGGCGAGCGGATGGAGCCGGCGCGGGCACGGCCGGTGCCCTTCTGGGCCCACGGCTTCTTGCCGCCGCCGCGGACTTCGCCGCGGGTCTTGGTGGAACGCGTGCCCTGGCGGGCGTTGGCGCGGTGGGCGACGACGACTTCCTTGACCGCCTGGAGGCCGCGGTTGCCCTCAAAGGTCGGGAGGTTGTATTCCTTCTCGGAACTCTTCGTGGCGTCGGAAGTGAAAATTTTGAATTTCATGGGATGGCGTTCTCCGGGGCTCAGGCTTTGGCCGGCTTGGCCTTCTTGCCGGAGCGGATGATGACATCGTCGCCGTTGGCCCCGGGGATGGAGCCCTTGACGAGGATGAGGTTCTTGTCGGCGATGATCTTCACGACGCGCAGATTCTGCACGGTGCGGTAATCACTGCCCATGTGGCCGGGCATGCGCTGGTTTTTCCAGGAGCGGCCGGGCGTCTGGCGCATGCCGATCGAGCCGATGCGGCGATGGAACATCGAGCCGTGGGCGGCAGGGCCGCCGGCGACCCGAAAGCGCTTCACGACGCCTTGGAAACCCTTGCCCTTGCTGATACCAAGCACGTCGATGACCTGGCCCTCGCTGAAGATCGCGACGGTGATGACATCGCCGAGCTTGACGGAGGGAGTTTCGGAGAGGCGGACTTCGTTCAAAACGCGGGGCGTGGAATCGAGGCCGGCCTTCTTGGCGTGGCTGCTCTCGGCCTTGGAGGCGTTCTTCGCCTTCTGGGCGCCGAAACCGAGCTGCACGGCATTATAACCGTCGGTCTCAACGGTCTTCACTTGGACGACCGGGCACGGGCCGGCTTCCACTACGGTGACCGGGACCAGGACGTTTTGCGCGTCGTAGACCTGGGTCATGCCGATTTTTTTTCCTAATATGGTAGCGATCATGGGCTAAGTGGTAGGTGGCGGGTGAGCGCCGTTTGTTTAGACCTACTTTAGCAAGGGCCGGGGTGAGCCGGCTGGCTTGGCTAAGATGTTGGTGGATGAAATGTTTAGACGTTGATGGTGATATCGACGCCGGACGGAAGGTTGAGTTTCTTGAGCTCGTCGACGGTCTGGGCGGTGGGCTCCAGGATGTCGATGAGGCGCTTGTGAGTGCGGGATTCGAACTGCTCCATGGACTTCTTGTCGACGTGCGGAGAGCGATTGACCGATAGCTTCACGATGTGGGTGGGCAGCGGGATGGGACCCGAGACGCGCGCGCCGGAGCGCTTGGCGGTTTCCACGATTTCCACGGCCGACTGGTCGATGACGCGATAGTCGTAGCCCTGGAGTTTGATGCGAATGCGTTGGCCTTTCATGGCGGTATAAAGAACGAGGGTTGAAAGTTTAGGTGCGAGCCGGACCCTTGGCGTTGGTCTCGACGATCTTGGCGAGCTGCGAGTTGGGGACCTGCGCGAAATGGGACGGCGTGACGGACGCGCTGGCCCGGCCCTTGGAGAGGGATCGAATATCGGTGACGTAGCCGAAAAGCAGCTCAAGCGGGACGTGCGCGGCGATGATGCAGGCCCCGGACTTGTTTTCCATGCCCTGGATCTGGCCCCGACGGCGGTTGATGTCGCCGAGCAGATCGCCCTGGTATTCCTCGGGCGTGGTGACCTCGACCCCCATGATGGGCTCGAGCAGGATCGGGCCGGCGTTCTTCATTGCGTCCTTGAACGCAAAGATCCCGGCCATCTTGAACGCGAGTTCGGACGAATCCACCTCGTGGAAGGAACCGTCCGTGATGCGCATGATGACATCCACGACCGGGAAGCCCGCAACGACACCGTTGTTGGCGCCTTCGAGCAGACCGTCGGTGGCCGGCTTGATGAATTCCTTCGGGATGGAGCCACCCACGGTCTCGTTGATGACCTCGACGCCCTTCCCTTTCACATTCGGCTCGAGCGTGATGACCACGTGGCCGTATTGGCCCTTGCCGCCCGACTGGCGGATGAACTTGCCCTCGCCTTCCGACGCCTTGGAGATGGTCTCGCGGTAGGCGATCTGGGGTTTGCCCGAGGTGGCCTCGACCTTGAACTCGCGTTTCATGCGGTCGACGATGATCTCAAGGTGCAATTCGCCCATGCCGGCGAGGATGGTCTGACCGGTGTCCTGGTCGGTCTTGACGCGCAGGGTCGGGTCCTCGGCGACAAGGCGCTGGAGCGCGATGCCCAGTTTTTCCTGGTCGGCCTTGGAATTGGGCTCGATGGACATCGAGATGACGGGCTCGGGGAAGGACGGCGGCTCGAGACGGATGTCGAAATCCTCATCGCACAGGGTGTCGCCGGTGATGACATCCTTGACGCCGACGACCGCGCAGATGTCACCCGCGTAGGCGACATCGATTTCCTCGCGCTCGATGGCCCGCATCAGGACGAGGCGGGACACGCGCTCGGTGCGGCGCGTGCGCGGATTGTAGAGTGACATGCCGCGCTTGAGGGTGCCGGTGTAGACGCGGAAAAACACGAGCCGGCCGACGAAGGGGTCGTTCCAGAGCTTGAAAGCCAGGCCGGCGAGCATGGCCTGATCGTTGACCACGGCCTCGACCATTTTGCCATCGCTGTCCTGGCCCTGCATCGGCGGGACGTCGATCGGGCTCGGGAGGTAGTTGACGACGCAATCCAGCAGGCGCTGCACGCCCTTCTTCTTGAATGCGGAACCGGGGAAGACGCCGGTGAACTGCAGCGAAATGGTGGCCTTGCGGACGCCGAGCATCAGCTCGTTGACCGAGATCTCATCGCCGTTGAGATATTTTTCCGCGATGACATCGTCAAAGTCGGACACGGCCTCGATGAGCTTGTCCCGGTATTCCTTGGCCACGGCCGCGTGCTCGGCCGGGATCGGAATCGTCTTCGGATTCATGCCCAGCAGGTCCTTCGGGTCATCCTCGAACGTGTAGGCGACGTTTTGCACGAGGTCGATCAGGCCGGAGAAATTTTCCTCGGCGCCGATCGGCAGGTAGAGGGCGTGGGCGTTCGCCTTGAGCTTCGTGCGAATGTCCTCGACGCAGCGATGAAAATTCGCCCCGACCCGGTCCATCTTGTTGATGAACGCGATGCGCGGGACGCGGTATTTGTTGGCCTGGCGCCAGACGGTCTCGGACTGCGGTTGCACCCCGGCCACCGCGTCGAACACGGCGATGGCGCCATCGAGCACGCGCAGGGAGCGCTCGACCTCGGCCGTGAAGTCCACATGGCCGGGGGTGTCGATGATGTTGATGCGCTGCTTGATGCCCTTCCAGGGACCCCAGGAAGCGTTCCAGGCGCAGGAAATGGCGGCGGCGGTGATCGTGATGCCGCGCTCGCGCTCCTGCTCCATCCAGTCGGTCACCGTGGTGCCCTCGTGGACCTCGCCCATCTTGTGGACGGCGCCGGAGTAGAAAAGGATGCGTTCGGTCGTCGTGGTCTTGCCCGCATCGATGTGCGCGGCGATGCCAATGTTGCGCGTCCACTCCAGGGGGAACGGGCGGTCCTTGGCGTTGACGGACGAGATCTTCGCCTTGTCGGTGACGACGGTGATATTCGGTGAAACTGCGACGGACATGCTCGGGATTCCTTACCAGCGAAGATGGGCGAAGGCGCGGTTCGCCTGGGCCATCTTGTGCATCTCTTCCTTCTTCTTCACGACCGAGCCGGTGTTGTTGTAGGCGTCGACGATCTCGGCGGCGATGGCCTCGCGCATCGGCGTGCCTTTGCGGCCCGTGGCGGCGGTGACAATCCAGCGCAGGGCCAGGGATTCCTGGCGCTCAAATGAAATCTCGACCGGCACCTGGTAGGTGGCGCCACCGACGCGGCGGCTCTTGACCTCCAGCTTCGGGCGGGCGTTTTCCATCGCGCCCATCAGCAGGTCGACCGGGTCGCCCTTCTGGAGCTTCTCGCTCACCTTCTCGAAGGCGCCGTAGACGATGCGCTCGGCGAGCGTGCGCTTGCCGCTCTTCATGATGACGTTGATGAGATGCGTCACCAGCGCGCTGTTGTAGCGGACATCCGGGACGGTGGGACGGTGAGTGGCTCTGCGACGGCGTGACATGGGAACTTAAAAAGAACGGAGGTTAGGCCTTGGCGGCTTTCGGGCGCTTGACGCCGTATTTGGACCGGGAGCGACGGCGCTTCTCCACCCCGGTGGCATCGAGCGTGCCGCGGACGATATGATAACGGACGCCGGGGAGATCCTTTACGCGGCCACCACGCACGAGCACGATCGAGTGCTCCTGGAGATTGTGGCCCTCGTCGGGGATATAGGAAATGACTTCCATGCCATTCGTGAGGCGGACCTTGGCCACCTTGCGGATGGCCGAGTTCGGCTTCTTCGGCGTGCGGGTCATGACCTGCACACAGACGCCGCGGCGGAAGGGGTTACCCTGCAACGCCGGAGCCTTGGACTTCGCGATGACTTTGCGACGTCCCTTTCTCACGAGTTGGTTGATGGTTGGCATGAAGTTGGATGGAAGGCTGTTAAATGTGGAAAAGGCGCGGAACCTACCGGAGACGAAGCCTCCGGCAAGCACTATTTCGGGTCTAGTGTGGAAACACGAATTTCGGAGGGAAACCGCCCGAAATCGTGGCGTCTCTGGTGCCTCAACAGTTTGGCTGGTGGGGCTGTAAGTGACGAATGGGACGGTCAGGAAAGCAGGCGGCTTCCTCCCCTATCAAGTGTTAAATCAAAAAAAGCCCTGAAAAGTTGTTCACAGCTGGGTTTTGACCCGAGAAGCCAGTTGTAAAAACAGCTCCCCCTGCCCGGCCAACTAGTCCAATCATGGCATCACGAGCACTGGCGAAGCCCTGAACTTGTCAAATTGGGCGACGGCAGATCCTCTCTTCGTTCACCGTCAGTCAAACCAAGGCAACCCCGGGAAAGGGTTCCCACCGAGTCGTCGACAAGCGTTGGCCGGGGGAGAAGTGCAGCAAAAAGCCGCGGACTTTCGTCCGCGGCTTGAGAGTTGAATCGGCTCAGAAAAAGCCCGCCCGGCTTGTCCCGCCATAGCCCTTGGGGCGACGGCGGAAGGTCGGGCTCCACCTTAGCTGGCTTCGGCGGTCGCCTTGGAGGTTTCTTCCATGGGGATCTCGCCACCGAGAGGAAGCGTGACCCGGAGTTTCTTGTAGGCCGGGAGGCCCGTGCCCGCCGGGATCAAGTGACCCATGATGACGTTTTCCTTGAAGCCCTTCAGGTGGTCGACCTTGCCCAGCGTCGAGGCGTCGGTGAGGACGCGCGTCGTCTCCTGGAAGGAGGCGGCCGAGATGAAGCTCTCGGTCTCGAGCGAGGCCTTGGTGATGCCCAGCAGGATCGGCTCGGCCTCGGCGGGTTTGCCGCCGGCGGCGTCGATGCGCTTGTTCTCGCGCAGGAACGCGGTGCGGTCGATCTGCTCGCCCCAGAACCACTCGGTGTCACCCGGATCCGAGATGCGGACCTTGCGGAGCATCTGGCGGATGATGACCTCGATGTGCTTGTCGTTGATCGACACGCCCTGGAGACGGTAGACTTCCTGCACCTGGCCGATGAGGAACTCATACAGCGCGGTGGGCCCGAGGATTTCGAGGATCTCATGCGGATCGGCGGAGCCCTCGGTGAGGTGCTGGCCCTTATGGACGACGTCGCCGGCCTGCACGATGATGTGCTTGCCGTGCGGGATGAGGTGTTCTTCTTCGGCGCCGGACTCCTCCTGGCGGACGACGAGCTTGCGCTTGCCGCGGATGGAGCCCTCGAACGAAACGACGCCCTCGATGCGGGCCATTTCGGCGGCTTCCTTCGGGCGGCGGGCTTCGAAAAGCTCGGCCACGCGGGGGAGACCACCGGTGATGTCCTTGGTGACGGACGCCTGACGCGGGGTCTTGGCGAGCAGCGCACCGGGCTGGATGATGTCACCCTCGGCGACCGCGACCTGCGCGCCCGTCGGGATGGAGTAGGCGGCGACCGGCTTGCCGTGGTCGTCGCGGACCTCGATCTGCGGGTTGAGGTCTTCCTTGTGTTCGATGACCACGGTCGCGATGCGGCCGGTGGACTCGTCGAGCTCGCGCTTCACGGTCACACCCGGGATCATGTCCTTGAAGTGGAGCGTGCCGGCCTTCTCGGAGAGGACCGGGATGTTGTAGGGGTCCCACTGGGCGATGGTCTCGCCTTTGGCGACCTTGGCGCCGTCGGTGACGGAGAGGAAGGTGCCGACCACGATGGGATAGGACTCCAGCTCGCGATCGTTCTCGTCGAGGATGAGGAGCGCACCGGTCTTGTTGAGGACGATGTTGTGGCCCTCGGCGGTCTGCACGAGGCGGAGACCGCGGTATTTGACGAGGCCGGCGTTGCGGACCTTGATCTCGGGGTTCTTCGAGCCGGCCGAGGCGACACCGCCGATGTGGAACGTGCGCATGGTGAGCTGCGTGCCGGGCTCGCCGATGGACTGGGCGGCGATGATGCCGACGGAGTCACCGATCTTCGCGACCTTGTTGGTGGCGGGATTGATGCCGTAGGACTTGGCGTCGATGCCCTGCTCGCTCGTGGAGGTGAGCGGCGAGAGCACCTTGACGCGCTCGATGCCGGAGTCGTCGATGCGCTTGGAGAGTTCCTCGGTGATGAGCTCGCCCGCGTCCACGATGGTCTTGGTCGGAGCGAGCGGATCGTAAACATCGTCCGCCGAGAAGCGGCCGACGATACGCTCCGCGAGGGAGACCAGCATGGTCTCGCCTTCGAAGATGGCCCGTTTCCAGATGCCTTCGCGCGTGCCACAATCTTCCTCGGTGACGACAGCGTCCATGGCCACGTCGCACAGCTTGCGGGTCATGTAGCCGGCGTCGGCCGTCTTGAGGGCGGTGTCGGCCAGACCCTTGCGGGCGCCGTGGGTGGAGATGAAGTATTCGAGGACGGTGAGGCCCTCGCGGAAGGAGGACAGGATGGGCCGCTCGATGATCTCGCCGGAGGGCTTGGCCATGAGGCCGCGGAGACCGCACAGCTGGCGGACCTGCTGCTTGTTGCCGCGCGCGCCGGAATCCATCATGATGTAAACCGGATTAACCTCGGATTTGCCGTCGTTGTTCTCGAGCTTGGCGAACACCGCCTTGGCGATGCGATCCGTGGCGCCGGTCCAGATGTCGATGATCTTGTTGTAGCGCTCGCCGGAGGTGATGATGCCCTTCTTGTATTGGGACTCGACCTCGTCGACCTTCTTGCGGGCGTCATGCACGATCTCCTTCTTGTTCTCAGGGATGATCATGTCGTCGATCCCGATCGAGATGCCGGCCTGCATGGCGGTCTGGAAGCCCAGTTCCTTCAGCTTGTCGAGCGTCTCGACGGTCACGCGGTCACCGGCGACCTTGTAGGTGTTGAGGATGAGGTCGCCCAGCTTGCTCTTCGGCACGGGGAAGTTGATGAAGCCGAGGCCGGCGGGCCAGATCTCGTTGAAGATCACGCGGCCCACGGTCGTGCGGAGCACCTTGCGTTCCTTGTTGCCGTAGACGGTGTCCTTCCCCTTGTCGGGATTCGGCACCTCGATCCAGTCGTGCATTTTGAGGGCGCCGTCGGCCTTCACGTAGAGCACTTCCTGCAGGCCGGAGAGCAGCGGCACGCGGACACCCTTGGCGGGCTTGGAACGCGGCTCGATGGTGAGGTAGTAGGCGCCGAGGACGATGTCCTGCGACGGCGTGAGGATCGGCTTGCCGGAGGACGGCGAGAAGATGTTGTTCGTGGACATCATCAGGAGTTTGCACTCCAGGATGGCCTCGAGCGACAGCGGCACATGGACGGCCATCTGGTCGCCGTCGAAGTCCGCGTTGTAGGCGGTGCAGACGAGCGGGTGAACGCGGATGGACGAGCCCTCGATGAGCACGGGCTCGAAAGCCTGGATCGAGAGACGATGCAGCGTCGGCGCGCGGTTGAGGAGCACCGGGTGGCCCTTGGTGACTTCCTCGAGGATGTCCCACACCTCGGGGGACTTCTTCTCGATCATCTTGCGTGCCCCGCGGACGGTATGCACGAAGCCGAGCTCCTTGAGGCGGCGGATGATGAACGGCTCGAAGAGCACGAGCGCCATCTTCTTCGGCAGGCCGCATTGGTGGAGCTTGAGCTCCGGGCCGATGACGATGACGGAGCGGCCGGAATAATCGACGCGCTTGCCGAGCAAGTTCTGGCGGAAGCGGCCCTGCTTGCCCTTGAGCATGTCGGAGAGCGACTTCAGGGCGCGGTTGCCGGCGCCCGTGACGGGGCGGCCGTGGCGGCCGTTGTCGAAGAGCGCGTCAACGGCTTCCTGCAGCATGCGCTTTTCGTTGTGGATGATGACGTCGGGCGTCTTCAGCTGCATCAGGTTCCGCAGACGGTTGTTGCGGTTGATGACGCGGCGATAGAGGTCGTTGAGGTCGGAGGTCGCGAAGCGGCCGCCCTCGAGCGGGACGAGCGGGCGCAGGTCCGGCGGGATGACGGGCAGCACCTCGAGCACCATCCATTCCGGACGGGACTTCGAGTTGATGAAGCCGCCGATGACCTTGAGGCGCTTGGAGAGCTTCTTCTTGATCTGCTTCGAGCGCGTGGCGCGCATCGTCTCGTGGAGTTCCGCGACGACCGCCTCCATGTCGATCTGCATGAGCACGTCGCGGACGGCCTCGGCACCCATTTTGGCGGTGAAGGCATCAGCGCCGTATTCGTCGACGGCCTGCTGGTATTCGGTCTCGGTCAGGAGCTGCTTGAGCTCGAGCGGCGTCTTGCCCGCGTTGGTCACCATGTAGTTCTCGTAGTAGATGACGCGCTCGAGCGAACGGGCGGTCATGTCGAGCAGGAGGCCGAGGCGGCTCGGCATGCTCTTGAGGAACCAGATGTGGGCGACGGGAACGGCCAGCTCGATGTGACCCATGCGCTCGCGGCGGACGCGGGCGATGGTCACCTCGACGCCGCAGCGATCGCAGACGACATCCTTGTATTTGATGCGCTTGTATTTGCCGCAGGCGCACTCGTAATCGCGCACCGGGCCGAAGATTTTCTGGCAGAAAAGACCGCCCGGCTCGGGCTTGAAGGTGCGGTAGTTGATGGTCTCGGGGTTCTTGACCTCGCCCTTGGACCAGGCGCGGATGGTCTCCGGCGCGGCGACGGTGATGGAAACGTTGTCGAACTGATTCTCATCCGATCCGAGGACGGACCGGACTTCTTCGCGGGCGTGTTCAGTGCTCATTATGATTTTGCTCCCAGTATAGTGTTAGAGGTTAACGGCTGCCCCCGAGGGCTTCGCCGAGCGCGGTGCGCTTCGCGAGTTTGATGTCGAGGCCGAGGGCCTGCATTTCCTTGACCAGCACGTTGAACGATTCCGGCGTGCCGGCGCTCAGCGTGTTGTCGCCCTTGACGAGCGACTCGTAGATCTTGGTGCGGCCGTTGACGTCGTCGGACTTGACGGTGAGGAGCTCCTGGAGGGTGTGCGCCGCGCCGTAGGCCTCGAGCGCCCACACCTCCATTTCGCCGAAACGCTGGCCGCCGTATTGGGCCTTGCCGCCCAGGGGTTGCTGCGTGACGAGCGAATATGGACCGACCGCGCGCGCGTGAATCTTGTGCGACACGAGGTGGTTCAGCTTCATCATGTAGATGTAGCCGACGACAACCTCCTGATCGAGTTTCTCGCCGGTGCGACCGTCATGGAGCGGGGACTTGCCGGTGGAAGGCAGCTTGGCCTCCTTGAGGTAACCGCGGACCTTGCTCTCGGGAATGCCGTCGAACACGGGCGTGGCGACCTTGATGCCGAGCTTTTTGCAAGCCCAGCCCAGATGGGTCTCCAGCACCTGGCCCACGTTCATGCGCGAAGGCACGCCGAGGGGGTTGAGGCAGATTTCGATCGGGGTGCCGTCGGGCAGGAAGGGCATGTCCTCTTCCGGCACGATCTTGGCGACGACGCCCTTGTTGCCGTGGCGGCCGGCCATCTTGTCGCCGACCTCGAGCTTCTGCTTCGTGGCGATGTAGACCTTGACCTGCTTGATGACGCCGGGGCCGTTCTCGTCACCGGTCTCGATCGTGGCGATCTTGCGCTCGCGGTCGCCCTCGAGCTCGTCGAACTTCGACTGGAACGAGGCGATGATCTCCATGATCTTGATGCGGACAGGCGAAGGATCGATCTCGATATGTTTCGCGACGGCGGCCAGCTTGCGCAGGAGCGTCTTGGTGATCTTGCGGTTGGCCGGGATGATGATTTCGCCGGTCTGGCCGTTGATGACGTCGAGCGGGATCTTCTCGCCGAGGAGGATGTTGGAGAGCGCCTCGGTCAGCTGCTCGCGCAGCTTGTCCATCTGCGTCTTGTAGTCTTCCTGGATCTGCTTCACTTGGCGGCGGCGGTCGGACGGGGACAGGCGGTCGCGCTCGGCGTCGAGGCGGCTCGTCGAAATCTTCACGTCCATGATGATGCCGTTCACGCCGGAGGGGACGATGAGGGAGGTGTCCTTCACGTCCGCGGCCTTTTCGCCGAAGATGGCGCGGAGGAGCTTCTCCTCGGGCGCGAGCTCGGTTTCGGATTTCGGGGTGATCTTGCCGACGAGGATGTCGCCGGGCTTCACCTCGGCCCCGACGCGGATGACGCCGTTGTGGTCGAGGTTCTTGAGGGCCTCCTCGCCGATGTTCGGGATGTCGCGGGTGATTTCCTCCGGCCCGAGCTTCGTGTCCCGGGCGGTGACCTCGAATTCCTGGACGTGGATGGAGGTGAAGATGTCCTCCTTGAGCACCTTCTCGGAGATGAGGATGGCGTCCTCGAAGTTGTAGCCGTTCCACGGCATGAAGCCGACGAGCACGTTGCGGCCGAGCGCGAGCTCGCCGTGGTCGGTCGAGGGACCGTCGGCGATGCACTCGCCCTTCTTCACGCGCTGGCCCTTCTTGACGATGGGCCGCTGGCTGAAGCAGGTGCCGGCGTTCGAGCGCATGAACTTGCGCAGCTCGTAGACGAAGATGTGGTCCTTCGGGTTGTGCTTCGGGTGGCGGGGCAGCTCGCCGTCCTTGGTGACGACGATTTGCTTCGCGTCAACGGAAGCGACGATGCCGGACTCCTCGGCGATGACGACAGTCTTGGAGTCGCTCGCGAGGCGGGCCTCGAGCCCGGTGCCGACGAACGGCGCCTCGGTCTGCAGGAGCGGCACGCCCTGGCGCTGCATGTTGGAACCCATGAGCGCGCGATTCGCGTCGTCGTGCTCGAGGAAGGGGATGAGGCCGGCGGCGACGGACACCACCTGCTTCGGCGAGACGTCCATCAGGTCCACCTCGGCGGCGGTCACTTCGAGGAAGTTGCCGGAGTTGCGGGCGGTGACCTTGCCGATGTAGTGGCCTTTGTCGTCCACCTCGGCGTTGGCCTGCGCGATCGTCTTGCCCTCTTCCTGGTCGGCGGTGAGGTAGACGACCTTGTCGGTCACGCGGCCCTTCTCGACGATGCGGTAGGGCGCCTCGATGAAGCCGAATTCGTTGACACGGGCGTAGGTGGAGAGCGAGTTGATGAGGCCGATGTTCGGACCTTCCGGGGTCTCGATCGGGCAGATGCGGCCGTAGTGCGACGGATGGACGTCACGGACTTCGAAGCCGGCGCGTTCGCGGTTCAGCCCGCCCGGCCCGAGCGCGGACAAGCGGCGCTTGTGCGTGAGCTCGGCGAGCGGGTTGATCTGGTCCATGAACTGCGACAGCTGCGAGCGGGCGAAGAAATCGCGGATCACGGTCGTCAGGGCCTTCGGGTTGATCAGCTTCTGGGGCGTGATCGAGTCGACGCTCTGGTCATAGAGGGTCATGCGCTCGCGGACGAGACGCTCGGTGCGGCTGAGGCCGACGCGGCACTGGTTGGCGAGCAGCTCACCCACGGTGCGCACGCGGCGCGAACCGAGGTGATCGATGTCGTCGACGATGCCGTCGCTCTTCTTGAGGCGGACGAGATACTTGGTGGCGGCGACCACGTCCTCGCTGGCGAGGATGCGGTTCTCCAGGTCGATCTTGAGGTCGAGCTTCTGGTTGATCTTGTAGCGGCCGACGCGGCCGAGGTCGTAACGCTTCGGGTCGAAGAACAGGCGCTTGAGCAGGGCCTTGGCGTTCGCCGTGGTCGGCGGCTCACCCGGGCGCAGCTTCTTGTAGATTTCCTTGAGCGCCTCTTCCTCGTTGCGGGTCGGGTCCTTCTTGAGCGCGCGGATGATGGCGCCCTCGTCGGACGTCGTGTCGATGACGCGCATCGACTTGATGTCGTGCTTCTCGAAGGTGCGGACGATGGCCTTGGTCAGCGGCTCGAAGGCGCGCGCGAGCACGACGCCCTTCTGGGCATCGATCACATCCTCGACGAGGACGAGCGTGGAGACGTTCTCGAGGTCGAGCGCCTTGCTGACCTTCAGGTCCTGGATCGTGTAGAACAGGTTGAGGATATCCAGATCGTTGCTGAAGCCGATGGAACGGAGCAGCGTCGTGATGAGGAATTTGCGGCGGCGGCGGCGGCGGTCGAGGTAGACGTAGAGCAGGTCGTTGTTGTCGAACTGCACCTCCAGCCAGGTGCCGCGGTCGGGGATGATGCGGAAGGAGTGCAGCAGCTTGCCGTTCGGGTGGGTGGCGACCTCGAAGCAGATGCCGGGCGAACGGTGGAGCTGGGAGACGACGACGCGCTCGGCGCCGTTGATGATGAACGAGCCGCGCTCGGTGACCATCGGGATGTCGCCCATGAAGATTTCCTCGTCCTTGATGAAGTCTTCCTCGCGGAGGCGGAGCTTCACGTAGAGCGGGACGGCGTAGGTGGTGCCTTCGCGGAGGCACTCGATCTCGGAGCTCTTGGGCTCGCCGATCGTGTAGGAGACGTATTCGAGCGTCAGGCGCTCGTCGTAGGAATTGATCGGGAAGACCTCGCGGAACACGGCCTCGAGGCCGAAGGGCTTGCGCGCCTTCTCGGCGGTGTCCTTCTGGAGGAACTCGAGGTAGGAGCTGATCTGCAGCTCGATGAGGTTCGGCGGCTGGATGACTTCGCGGAGTTTGCCGAAGTTAATGCGTTCGGAGTGATTGCGGTCGGCCATGGAATTTCCCGTTTAAGTGTGAGACGAAAAGAAAGTGACAAAACTCAGCCGTTCAGGAGCGAACAGCCGGCAGTGGGGCGCACGGACGCGGGGCCTCGATGCGCGGAAAGAACATTGAAAGAAAAGCCGAAGGACAGGCCGCGGTTGAACACGGCCTGTCCCGGTGAATTGAGCTGACTGAAGGACGGAAGCGCCAAGTAAGGGTTACTTGAGCTCCACTTTGGCGCCGGCGGCCTCGAGCTTCTTCTTGATTTCCTCGGCCTCGGCCTTGTTGACGCCTTCCTTGACGGGCTTGGGCGCACCTTCCACGAGGTCCTTGGCTTCCTTGAGGCCCAGGCCGGTGATGGCGCGGACTTCCTTGATGGCGCCGATCTTGTTCGCGCCGGCCTCGAGGAGGACGACGGTGAACTCGGTCTTTTCCTCGGCGACGGCGGCGGCGGGGCCGGCAGCGGCGACGGCGGGGCCGGCGGCAGCGGCGGCGGAAACGCCCCACTTGGTCTCCAGCTCCTTGACGAGGCCGGCGAGTTCGAGAATGGGCTGGGCGGACAGCCATTCAATGACTTGGTCTTTGGTGATGTTGCTCATGGTATTTTCTCCGGAAGCGGATAGCGGTCCCGGTTGGAACGCGTTTAAGGGACGTATCCCCTAGCCTCTTCGTTGGATGTTTGGCTCCCCGGCTTGCGCCGGGAAAATAGTTATAAGGTTAAAGGGGGTGAGAGTCAGGCAACCGAAGCAGCGGGCTGCTCCTTCTTGACCTTGGCGTTGAGGACGCGGACGAAGGCCGCACCCTGCATGGTGAGCATGCCGAGGAGCATCGAGCGCAGGGCGTCGAACGAAGGCAGGTCGGCGAGCTTGGAGAGGTCGGCGGCCGTCATGAGCTTCTTGTCCATGACGCCCACCTTGACCTCGAGCTTCTGCTTTTCCTCGATGAACTTCTTGAGGGTCTTGGCGACACCCGCCGGGTTCTTGCCGCCGACGACCACGGCGGTCTGGCCGACGAGCGACTTCTCCAGGTCGGGCAGGCCCAGGGCCTTGGCCGCGACGCGGAACGAGCTGTTCTTGACGACGTGGAACTCGGCCTTCTCCGGGGCAAGGCGCTTGCGCAGCTCGGCCGCGTCGGCGACGGTGAGTTTCGTGAAGTTGGTGAGGATGACGTAGTCGGACTTCTTCAGGTGCCCGCTGACCTCATCGATCAAATATTGTTTTTCGGCTCTCATGGTGGGCTTCTTAGAATTTGTTGAATTCGGTGGACGCGAGCTTCACGCCCGGGCTCATCGAGGAGGAGAGCGTGACGCTCTTGATGTAGTGGCCCTTGAAGGCGGCCGGCTTGGCCTTGCCGACGGCCTCGAGGACCGCGGTGACGTTCTCCGTGATCTGGTCGGACGTGAACGAACGCTTGCCGACGCCGACGCCGATGTTGGCGGTCTTGTCGACCTTGAATTCGACGCGGCCGGCCTTGACGGCCTTGATGCCGGCGGCGACATCGTCGGTGACGGTGCCGGACTTGGGGTTGGGCATGAGGCCCTTGGGACCGAGCACGCGGGCGAGCGTGCGAACCTGCTTCATGGCCTCGGTGGTCGCGATCGCGACGTCGAAGTCGAGCCAGCCGGCGTTGATCTTGGCCATCAGCTCGGTGAGGCCGGCATGGTCGGCACCGGCGGCGAGAGCCTTGTCGGCGTCATCGGTGAAGACGATGACGCGGACTTTTTTGCCGGAGCCGTTGGGCAGCGGGGTGGTGCCGCGCACCATCTGATCGCCCTGGGCGGGATCAACCCCGAGGCGGAAGGACAGTTCGACGGTCTCGTCGAATTTGGCCTTGGGGAACTTGGTCAGTATCTCCACGGCTTCCTTGAGGGGATATTCCTTGGAGAGGTCGGCGGCCGAGACGGCGCTGCGGTATCTTTTGCTTTGTTTGACGGGCATTGTTGACTCCTTGCGGTGCGAACGTCCGGTGGGACTCCCGCGGTGAGTGGCGGTTGAGGGAAAATCAGTCGACGACTTCGATGCCCATGTTGCGGGCGGTGCCGGCGATCATGCGGATGGCGGCTTCATCGCTGTTGGCGTTGAGGTCGGCCTTCTTGATTTTGATGATCTCGAGAATCTGCTTCCGCGTGACCTTGCCGACCTTGTCCATGTTGGGCTTGGCTGAGCCGGCCGCGATCCCGGCGGCTTTCTTGAGCAGCACGGAGGCCGGGGGCGACTTGAGGATGAAGGTGAACGACTTGTCCGCATAGACCGTGATGACGACCGGAATGATCATGCCATTCTGATCCTTGGTCTTCGCGTTGAATTCCTTGCAGAAGCCCATGATGTTGACGCCTTGGGCGCCGAGGGCGGGGCCGACCGGGGGCGCCGGATTGGCGGCACCGGCGGGGAGCTGGAGGCGGACGTAACCTTGAATTTTCTTGGCCATGGTAAAGGAAGGATGACGGGTTGGTGGTGGGGGCGGCTGGATCAGCTTTCGGAGGCGCGCTGGACCTGCCAGTATTCGAGTTCGACGGGCGTAAACCGGCCGAAGATGGAGACGGAAATCTTGAGCTTGCCGCGGGCGGGGTCGACCTCGTCGACGCGACCCGTGAGATTGGCGAAGGCCCCATCGGTGATCTTCACTTCCTCGCCGACCTCAAAGGTGACCTTCGGCACTTCCTTGCCGGAGGCGGCCTCGATGCGGGCCTTGATCTCGTCGATCTCGGTCTGCCGCAGCGGCGCGGGTTTGTCGCCACCGACGAAGCCGATGACACCGCCGGCGTCCTTGACGAAGTAGAACGGCTTGATGATCACCTGACTGTTCTCGTCGAACAGCTTCATGTTGATGAACACGTAACCCGGATAGAGTTTGCGGACCTTGGTCGTCTTCTTGCCCCCCTTGACCTCGGACACGACCTCGGTGGGCAGCAGCACTTCGGCGATGTAATCATCGAGCTCCTCCGCCTTGCGGAATTTTTCGATGTAATTCTTCACCTTGTTCTCCTGGCCGGAGAGGGTGTGGAGCGCGAACCATTGGGCGCCGGTGGAAGTCTGGGTGGTCATCGGAACGGAAAGTTAGCGGCTGATGAACTCGGTCACGGCGTCGACCACATTGTAGAGCGCGAAATCGCTGATGCTGGTGAACAGGCCGAGCAGCAAGCAGGCGACGATCACGACGATCGTCGAGTCCTTGAGTTCGGCCTTGGTCGGCCAGCTGGCTTTTTGCAGCTCGCCCACGAGCTCGCTGGCAAAAATGCGGACGGTGCGGAAGGGATTGGCCATTTTAGTATCGGGCGAAGGTGGCAGGGGCGGAGGGAATCGAACCCCCAACCAACGGTTTTGGAGACCGCTACTCTACCAATTGAGCTACACCCCTGTGGTTATGATTCTATTTCTTTTAGACGACACAGCCGGGACCCCAAAAAGGAGCCCCGGCAGCGTCGGTCGGAAGAGGTTAAGGACGCTTATTCGACGATCTCGGTGACCCGACCGGCACCGATGGTGCGGCCGCCTTCGCGGATGGCGAACTTCTGGGTCTTCTCCATGGCAATCGGCACGATGAGCTCGATGTCGACGGCGATGTTGTCGCCCGGCATGATCATCTCCACGCCTTTCGGCAGATTGACGACACCGGTCACGTCCGTGGTGCGGAAGTAGAACTGGGGACGATAGCCGTTGAAGAACGGCGTGTGGCGGCCACCCTCGTCCTTCGAGAGGACATAGATCTCGGCCTTGGCCTTCTTGTGCGGAGTGATGGACTTCGGCGCGGCGATGACCTGGCCGCGTTCGATGCCGTCTTTTTCAATGCCGCGGAGCAAAATGCCCACATTGTCGCCCGCCTGCCCGTAATCGAGCAGCTTGCGGAACATCTCGATGCCGGTGACGACGGTCGAGGTGGTGTCGCGCAGACCGACGATCTCGACGGTGTCGTTGAGCTTGCACTTGCCGCGCTCGATACGACCGGTGGCAACGGTGCCGCGGCCGGTGATCGAGAAGACGTCCTCGACGGACATCAGGAACGGCTTGTCGATTTCGCGCACGGGTTCCGCGATCTCGGTGTCGATGGCCTCCAGCAGCTCCTGGATGGCCTTCTCGCCCTCGGGCTTGCCCTCGAGTGCGGCGGTGGCGGAGCCGCGGATGATTTTGGCGTTCTTGCCGTCAAATTGATACTTGGTCAGGAGGTCGCGAATTTCCTCTTCCACGAGCTCGAGGAGGTCCTTGTCGTCGATGAGGTCGACCTTGTTCAGGAACACCACCAGCTTCGGCACACCGACCTGGCGGGCGAGCAGGACGTGCTCGCGCGTCTGCGGCATCGGACCGTCCGCCGCCGAGACAACGAGAATCGCGCCGTCCATCTGGGCGGCGCCGGTGATCATGTTCTTGACGAAGTCGGCGTGGCCGGGGCAGTCGACGTGCGCATAGTGGCGCTTGTCGGATTCATACTCGACGTGGGCGACAGCGATGGTGACCGTCTTGGTGGCATCGCGCACGGTGCCGCCTTTGGCGATATCGGAATATGCCTTGAGCTCCGCCAAACCCTTGCGGGATTGGACCGCCAGAATAGAAGCGGTGAGCGTCGTCTTGCCGTGGTCGATGTGACCGATCGTGCCGACGTTGACGTGGGGCTTCTTGCGTTCGAATGTTGCTTTAGCCATGTGGAGCTGGTGTAGGTTGTTGGTGGTTGAAGTTGTTGATCTTTATTAACGTCGGAGATCAGCGACGTTGACCTGGAGCCCAGAACCGGATTCGAACCGGCGACCTCGTCCTTACCAAGAACGTGCTCTGCCAACTGAGCTATCTGGGCAGACCAAGGCACAGACCAAAATAGAAAAGAACGGCCAGAGAATAGCCCGTAAAATTGGCCGTCAACTAGATTCTTGCGAATTCCCCAAAAATCCTAAGGCCCCACCAAAACGCGGTAGCGGCCGGGGTTCAGACGTTCGCCCAANNCATCCTTAAACCCTCGCACCTCAAGGAAACCGGCCCGCTCCGGCAAGGCCGTCCGCGGCGCATCAATCTGCCCAATCCCCGCAAACGGCGCCTCATTGCCCTGCGCCAGGACGTCAGCCAGCTTTTCAGGTGGCGGCGTGGATTCTGCGCCGTAGGGCTTCATGTTTTGTTCGGCAAAGGTATAGACGGGCCCGAAGCTCCCGAAGACCTGACCTGGCTGACGGTGCAGGCTTTCCCGCAACGGTCGCTGACCGAAATTCCATTCCGTTGGGAAAAACAACGGCGTGGGATCAAACAAGTCCGCCCGTTCGCGCAAAATCTGGTCGGTCACTCCGGTGCCCACGCCCGCGAGCCGCACAAACGGCGGCTTGGCCTGGGTCGACACCCCTAGGGTTGCGGGCCTGCCCAGCGTCCAACCCCACCACGCCATGATCACGCCCGTCGCACAGGCGAGGCCGACCCACACGCGGCGCTTCACTTCGATGTTCCCGATGCGCATGCCACCTCCTTATTTCAGGATGCTGTCGGGCCCCGGAGGTTCCGCCGCCACCAGCACGTTGGCAAATCCGACCGACCGGGCCATCTCGCATAAATCCAAAAAAGCCTGCATCGACACCTGGCGGTCCGCCCGCACCAGCATCACGGCGCCAGGATGGACCTTCACGTAACCCTCCATGTGCTTTCGCAACTCGGTCAGCGTATACATGCCGCCTTCGAACAAGATCACGTTGTCCCGCCGGTAGCTCACCACCACCGACGCCGCACTGATGCTGGCTGACGATGTGCCCGCCGCCGGCAACACGATCGTCCCGGGCTCACCCACCCCGATGGGCATGCCTGGCGCCAGCACGAAGCGTGAACCCAGCAGCCCGAAGAAAAGCGCGATCACCCCGACGTTCACCCACGCGACCGCATTCAGGTCGCGTGGCGGCGGACTCAGCCGGGACACCAGATCGAGCGGGCGCGTGATCATTTTTTCTCCCCGCTGCCATTGCGGTAATCGCGCAGCAAAAAGCGCATCAGCTCGCTGCCCGCCCACTCCATGTCCTGAATCAGCGCGCGCACCCGTCCCGTCAGAAAATGCCGCGCGAGATGCGCCGGGATCGCCACGACCAGCCCCGCCGCCGCCGTGAGCAACGCTTCCCACATGCCACCCGCCAGCACGACGGGCGTCGCGTAATTGCCGCCTTGGTTGAACAGCCAGAAGGTCTTGATCATGCCGAGCAGCGTGCCGAGCAGCCCGAACAGTGGCGCGATCTGGGCGATGGCCGCAAGCGCGCTGATCCGCCGCTCCAACACCGGAATCTCCACGATGGCCGCTTCCTGAATGGCAAACCGCATCCCCGGTTCGTCATCTGCGGCGTGCCGCAGCCCGGCCTTCACGATCTTGGCCACCGGCCCGGGAGTCTCCTCGGCCAGCGTCAGCGCCTCCATCAGCCGCTGCTTCAGCAGCAGGTTCTTGATGCCGCCCAGAAATTCGGTCGAGCGGATCTGCCCGCGGTGCAGGAACAGCGCGCGCTCGATGAAGATGATGAGCGCCGCCAGCCCGAGCAGGACGAGCAGCCACATCACCGGGCCGCCCTGGGCAAAAACACTGTAGCTGAAAACCGTCATGGGGTCGCGCGCATCATGCGGTGGAAAATTCCTGCGTAAATGCCAAAGCTCATCACGGCTTGGTTCCTCCGGCGGCGCCAAACCGCGCGAGCTTGGCCTGCGCCTGGGCGGCGCCGCCGAGCTTGTAGTCCACGATCAACTGGTAGACCCGCTGCGCCTCGTCGAGCCGGGCGGCGTCCTCGTGGATCTGGCCGAGCTCCAGCAGCGCGCGGGAAATCCAGTAGCGGCCCTTCGCGCCGAGTTTCGCCGCCGGCGCCGCATCGAGCAGGAACGCGTCCACCACCGACCAGAACACGGTCTGCGCCTTGGCCGGCTGCGCGCGCTTGGCCAGGGCGTAGCCCCACTTGAAGCCCGCCTCGGCGCGCAGGTCCACCGGGGCCGACGGCAGGTCGCGCAAGCGCTCGAAGATGGCCGCCGCGCTCTCATAGTTCACGACACTGTTGGCGCCCTGGGCAAAGAGGCTGTCGGCCAGCGCCAGCTGCGCGAGCAGCACATCGGGGTGCAGGCCGGAATTATTGATGAGATCCTCATACACCTGCCGCGCTTGGGGGAAGAAATTCAGTTTCCGCAACAGGTCGCCCTGTTTCAGCCGGGCATAGAACACCAATTCGTCCCGCGGGTAGGTGTTGACCAGCCGTTCGAGCAGCTTGTTCGCCTCTTCCAGCTGCCGGTCGAGGCCCTGCCGTTCCAGGTTGAGCGCCGCCTCATACAGCGCCAACGGCGCGTATTCGCTCAGCCGGTATTCCGGCGTGTCCACGAAGCTGATGAGCACGCGCTGCGCCCCCGCCATGTCCCCGCGTTGCGTCAGGTGACCGGCCTGCACCAGATAGGAAAACTGCGCCGCCGCCGTGGTGCGGTAATCGGCCCGCAGCTTGTCAAACAGCGTCCCTCCCTCCGCGTCGCGGTTGAGCGCGAACAACGCCTGGGCTTTCAGCAGCTGCGCCGTGCTGGTGACGTCCGTCCGGAGCGCCGCGTCCGCGGGTCCATCCTTTAGCAGCAGCGCCAACAATTCGTCCGTCTGCTGCAGCGTCGTCTCGGGCTTGTTGTTGTCAAACGACAGCTTCGCGCGCAACCACATCAGTCTGATGCGCAATTCCGCGGGCACCCCCTGCGCGCCCGCGGCCAGCAGCCGCTCCACTCGCGCGTAGGCGGCGGCGGATTGGCCCCGCACCTGCATCTCCTTGACCAGATTCCATTCCGCCTGCCAGCGGCTCACGGCGTCGAAGCCCGCCGTCGCCGCCGCCTCGTCCAGTTGCTTGGCGGCGGCATCGAGCTGGTCCGCGCGGATGTCGGCCAGCACGCGCTGGAAAATCAACGTGCCCGCGGGCACGACGGCCGGCCGCTCGTGCAGGGCGGCGGCGTAGGCGGCGGCCGCATTCTTGTAGTCCTCCGAGCGGAAGAACGCCTCGGCCAGCAGCACCCCAAGCTCGGCCCGCTCGCGGCCTTCGGCGATGACGGTCCGCAGTTGCGCAATCAAATCTGCCGCCGTGCGGAAACGCTTCAGGTCCCACGCCACCGCCAGTCGCACGCCCAGCGCCGCGGCTTTCAGCGTCGAACCCGGGTAGCGCTCGAGCAGCGCGCGGGCATCCTCCTCCGCCGGGGCGTAGGCTTTGTCGAGGAGCGCGGTCTGGGCGCGGGCCAGCATCAGATCCGCGATGATCGCGTTCTGGGTGGGCGCACCGATGAGTTCGCTCAGGTCGCGACGCAATTGCTCGCGCTCGGCCGCAGTCTTCGCCCCGCGCACGAGCAATTGGAGGGCGAGCCGCTGGGTTTCCGGCCGCTGGCCGTCGCGCAGCAGTTGCTTGAAGGCCTGCCGGCCGGCCACGCTGCCTTCGCTGGCGATCAGGCCGAGCATCAGGCCGAGCTGGTCGGCCGCATCGCGTTCCGTGGGTGGCAGCACGGCGAGCTGGCGCTGCAAGACCGCCTGCGCCTCGGCGGCGCGGCCGAGGCCGGCCAGCGCCGCGGCATAGGTGCGCACATAGGTGTAGCCCGTGCGCTGGCCCTGAAAACGCTCCATGTTGCCGCGCAGGGTCGCCAGCTGCGCCTCGTTCACCTGACCGGTGCGCAATCGCGACTGTTCCTGACCGAGCACGAAACGCGCCCGTTGCAAGTCCGACACCGCGGCCTTCACCGCCTGATCGTAGAAGTTGTTCGCCGGCACGATATCACCCTCGGCGTCGGCCACGCCGGCTTGCAGGAAGAACCACCAGCCGCGNNTGGTAGCTCGCGTGGCGCGGACCGTTGTAGCCTTGCAGTGTCGTCTCCGCCGCCGCCAATTCGCCGGCATCGAGCAACGCCGTTACCAATGACAGTGTCACCCGGTGTTTCGTCTCCGTTGGCAGGGCCGGATCGCGCAGCAATTCCCGGTAGCCCACAGCTGCGGTGGCGGGAAACCCCGTCTGCAGCGCCGCGTTCGCCCGTCCTTCCGCGACAATCCAGCCACCCGGCACCAGCTGGGCCGTGGCCTGGTCACCCACGAGCGGGCTCGGGCCAGCCACNNATCACCCTATGAGTGTTGTCCTGATCGTCCTCGGAGTCCTGCTCCTTTTCGCCATTGTCCTCGGTCTGTGGGTCGCCGGCGTCTACAACTCGCTCGTCACCCTGCGCAACCGTTTCAAAAACGCCTTTGCCCAGATCGACGTCCAATTGAAGCGCCGCTATGACCTCATTCCCAACCTGGTCGAGGTCGCCAAGGGCTACATGAAGCACGAGAGCACCACGCTCGAAAACGTCATCAAGGCCCGCAACGTGGCCTACGCCGCCTCTCAGGCCGCCGCCGCCAATCCCGCCGATGCCGGCGCGATGAAGGGCCTCCTCGGCGCCGAGGCCGGTCTCGCCGGCGCCATGTCGCGCCTGATGGTCGTCGCCGAGCAATACCCCGACCTCAAAGCCAACCAGAACATGATGCAGCTCACCGAGGAGATGACCTCCACGGAAAACAAGATCTCGTTCGCCCGGCAGGCCTACAACGACTCCGTCATGACTTACAACACGAGCCGCGAATCCTTCCCGACGAATATCCTCGCCGGCATGTTCAACTTCGCCGAGGCCCAGCTCTTCCAGATCGAAAACGCCGCCGAGCGCGCCGCCCCGCAGGTGAAATTCACCTGAGCTGGTAGGGCGAATCCTCCGGATGAGCCGCCGGCCGACTCGGCAGGGACGCCTCGCCCTACCTCAATAAATCATGGACTTCTTCGAGGCCCAGGAACGCGCCCGGAAACGGACCAAGCGGCTCGTGTTCCTCTTCGCGTTCGCCGTGCTGGGCACGGTCCTGGCGGGGTATGCCGCGAGCTGGTTTCTCCTCATCAATCTGGGATCCTACCAAGGTTATACGCGGGATAGTTACGGCCGGCGCGTTTACCGGGAGGCTCCGGCCGGTCGGCCTTTGTTTGATCCGAAACTGTTCCTGCTCGTCACGGGCGGCACGGTGGCGGTCGTAGGCCTGGCCTCGCTCTACAAGTGGTCCCAGATGCGCGCCGGCGGCAGCGCTATTGCCGAAATGGTCGGCGGCCGGCCGGTCGACCTCAAGACCACCGACCTGCGCGAGCGCAAGCTGCTCAATGTGGTCGAGGAAATGTCCATCGCCTCGGGCATACCGATGCCGGCGGTCTACGTGCTGGAGGACGAACCGGGTCTCAATGCCTTTGCCGCCGGACTGACCACCGCCGACGCCGCCGTGGCCGTCACCCGCGGCACGCTCGACAAGCTCACGCGCGATGAACTGCAAGGCGTCGTCGCCCACGAGTTCAGCCACATTCTCAACGGCGACATGCGACTCAACGTCCGCATCACCGCCATCGTTTTCGGCATCCTCGTCATCGGCCTCCTGGGCCGTGGCATCCTCCAGTCCCTCGGGCGTGGCCGGGTGCGCACGGGCGGAGGCAAGAAAGGCGGCGGTATCGCGCTCATTCTGGCCATCGGCCTGGCGCTTCTGATCATCGGCTACATCGGCTATTTCTTCGGCCGACTCATCCAGGCCGCCGTGTCCCGCCAGCGCGAGTTCCTCGCCGACGCCTCCGCCGTGCAGTTCACCCGCAATCCCGGCGGCATCACCGGCGCGCTGAAGAAGATCGGCGGCTACGCGCTCGGCGGCAACGTCATCAACTCCCACGCCGGCGAGATCGGCCACTTCTTCTTCACGCAAGCCTTCAAGTCCAGCTTCGGCGGCCTTTGGGCCACCCACCCGCCGCTCGATGAACGCATCCGGGCCGTCGATCCGGCCTGGGATGGTCAACTCTTCGAGCCCGAGACGGTCGTGGACATCAAAAACGAGAGCTTCGCCACCGCCGGCTTCGGCGGCGGCCAGCGTTACTCCGCGAGCGAGACTTTGCAGCGCGTGCATGAGGCCCAGCCCGATTTGCCGCCGCCACGGATCATCGCCCCGGTTGCCTTTAAGCCCGCCAATATCGTCGCCGACATCGGCGCGTTGACCGAGTCGCATTTCCGCCACGCCCAGCTCCTGCTCGACACGATCCCCGCCCGGCTGCGCGAATCCACGCGCGATGCCCAATCCGCGTCTGTGCTTGTCTACGGCCTCCTGCTCAGCGGCGACCGTGCCGCCCGCGACCAGCAGCAACAATTGGTCGAGAAACACGCCGGCCCCGAGACCGCCGCCGCTCTCAAAGCCCAGCGCCCCGCCCTCAGTGTGCTTGATCCGGTCGCCCGCCTGCCGCTGCTCCAACTCTCGCTCCCCGCCTTGCGCACGCTCGACCGCGTGGAGCTCGACCGTTTCGTCACCACCCTCGACGAACTCGTCCACGCCGACCACCAAGTCACGCCCTTTGAATACGCCTTGCAGAAAATGCTGTTGCATCAACTCCAGCTGGCCCGAAAGCCCGCCCAGCGCGTGCAATTCGATTCCTTCGCCGCCGTGCACGGCCAAATCGCCGTCGTGCTCTCCGCCCTCGCCCACTTGAGCGCCAAGGACTCCGCCGGGGCCTTCGCTGAGGGCGCGGCGCAGATGCCCGTCATCCGCGATCAACTCGCGCTGCTTGTCCCCGCCGCCTGCGAGCTGGAGCAGGTGGATGCCGCCCTGGACCAGCTCACCGTCAGCTCCCTGCCCATCAAACAACGCCTGCTCATCGCCGCCGGCCATGTCATCGCCAGCGACGGCACCGTGACCGTGGAAGAAGGCGAACTCTATCGCGCCCTCGCCGCCACGCTCGATTGCCCGATGCCCGCGCTCGGGCTGACCGCCTGAAGCCGCCTCGGATTTCATTCGCCAGAACAAACGGCCACCCCGCCTGTCTCGCCGGCCGCAGCCTTGGCGAAGGCTGGTGCCGAACCTGGGTATCGTGGCTTGAATGGTGAAACATTCCCCGCAGCTTGCTGCGGGGTTTCGGTGAGGGTATTAGGACGCCGTCCGGCCAGTCCCGCAAAGCGGGACTGTGCAAGCCACGCGTAGAATCCCCGGAGCTTGCTCCGGGGAGTAGCGCTGGTGGTAGGACGGCGTTCAATCTTCCGCGCCCGTGTCGCCTCGGTCTGATGTCAACTAATAGTTGACATCAGCCGAGGTGCGACGACGAGAAGATCGGCCGTGCAATCAGACGGCCGATGCGTCAGTCTCGCCAAGCAATGAACCCTCATCCCGCCTCGGCCGCTGTCACCGCCCGCGCGCCGCTGTGGCTGCGCTTGCTTCGGTCCCTTATCCTCATCGGTCTCTGTCTCGCGCTCACCGTCATCACCGCCATCGCGGTCATCGGCTGCCTGCCGTTCGTGACTGAATCCTTCAAGCAATTGTTCTCGTGGGGCAGCAAAGTCCCCAAGGGGGCGATCAGTCTGACGGTCCTGTTCGTCATTCTGGTGCCGTTGATCGTCCTGGCGGTGGCGGAGCGCAAACGCTGGTTGTCCTGGTCCGTGCTCGCCGTGAGCTGGCTCGTGGTCCTGCCGCTGCTTGGGTGGCTGGCGTGGGACGAGCCGGCCATCCGGCAGCCCATCACCATCGAGGAATTTTCCCCGGCCTTCCCCGGCGCGGAG
>CXWL01001801.1_pt1 | contig 47016 bp, 44 predicted proteins | sample 590931 | NCBI WGS metagenome assembly CXWL01 (sample SAMEA3498368, study PRJEB10139) | groundwater metagenome | biome: water well; material: biofilm material | place: Germany | collected 2015-04-27 | reverse complement strand
GCTGGCCAAGCTGGTCAAGCAAGATCTCGACCCTTTGTCCGTTAATGAATTGAGGGAACGCGTCACGATCCTCGAGGCGGAGATCGTGCGGGTTAACCTGAAAATCGAAGGTGCCGTTAACTTTAGAGCAAGTGCGGATGACCTATTCAAAAGCTGACTTGATGTTTGGCCATCGACGCCCGACATAGAGGAGCGAAGGAGCATCGAATGCCGTCTTTTGCCCGTGAGCTGGAAACAACGCTGCACAATGCGCTTGCCGCCGCGTCCAGCCGCAAACACGAATATGCGACGCTTGAGCACCTGCTCTATGCGCTGGTCGATGATGAACACGCTTCGAAGGTCATGACCGCTTGCGGCGTCGAGCTTGGCGAACTCAAGGAAACGGTGGCCCATTATCTCGACACCGAACTTGAATCCTTGAAGGTCGAGGGCGATACCGACCCCTCCCCCACCAGCGGGTTCCAGCGCGTTGTCCAGCGTGCGATCCTCCACGTTCAGTCCTCGGGCCGCGACGATGTGACGGGCGCGAACGTGCTGGTTGCGCTGTTTTCCGAACGCGAGAGCTATGCCGTCTATTTCCTCCAGCAGCAGGATATGAGCCGGCTCGATGCGGTCAGTTATATCTCGCACGGCGTCGGCAAGGGCGCAGAGGTTCCCGAACCGCGCGAAGTGAAGGGGATTGAAGACAAGGAAGAGAAGAAGCAGGAGGCGCAGGGCAAGGGCAAGCAGGAGTCTGCGCTCAAGCAATTCTGCGTCGACCTCAACGAAAAGGCGAAGAACGGCAAGGTCGATCCGCTGATCGGCCGCGGCCCCGAAGTCGATCGCACCGTCCAGATTCTCTGCCGTCGGTCAAAGAACAACCCGCTTTACGTGGGCGAGCCCGGCGTGGGCAAGACCGCGATTGCCGAAGGGCTCGCACGCAAGATCATCGAGGGCGATGTGCCCGAAGTGCTGCTCCCTGCGATCATCTACTCGCTCGACATGGGTGCGCTGCTGGCGGGCACGCGCTACCGCGGCGATTTCGAGGAGCGGCTGAAGGCGGTCGTCAGCGAGCTTGAAAAGCTGCCCCATGCGATCCTGTTCATCGACGAAATCCATACCGTGATTGGTGCTGGTGCGACGAGCGGCGGGGCGATGGATGCTTCCAACCTCTTGAAGCCGGCGCTTTCGAACGGCGGCATCCGCTGCATCGGCTCGACCACGTACAAGGAATTCCGCAATCACTTCGAAAAGGATCGTGCGCTTCTCCGCCGCTTCCAGAAGATCGATGTGAACGAACCGACCGTCGAGGATACGATCAAGATCCTTGCAGGCCTGCGCAGCGCGTTTGAGAACCATCACAGCGTCAAATACACGCCCGATGCGATCAAGTCGGCGGTCGAGCTTTCGGCGCGCTACATCAACGACCGCAAACTGCCGGACAAGGCAATCGACGTGATCGACGAAGTCGGCGCGATGCAGATGCTGGTGCCGCCGAACAAGCGCAAGAAGATCATCACGCCCAAGGAAATCGAGGCCGTGATCGCAACGATGGCGCGCATCCCGCCCAAATCGGTGTCGTCGGACGACAAGGCGTCACTGGCTTCGCTCGATGCGGATCTGAAACGTGTCGTGTTCGGGCAGAATGACGCAATCGAAAAACTCTCAAGCGCGATCAAGCTTTCGCGCGCGGGCCTCCGCGATCCGGAAAAGCCCATTGGCTCCTACCTCTTCACCGGCCCGACCGGCGTCGGGAAAACCGAGGTGGCCCGCCAGCTTGCCAGCATCATGGGCATCCCGCTCCAGCGCTTCGACATGAGCGAATATATGGAACGGCACAGCGTTTCCCGACTGATCGGCGCGCCTCCGGGCTATGTCGGTTACGACCAGGGTGGCCTCCTGACCGATGCCGTCGACCAGCAGCCGCATTCGGTGCTCCTGCTCGACGAGATCGAAAAGGCGCATCCCGATCTGTTCAACATCCTGCTGCAGGTGATGGATAATGGCCGGCTGACCGATCATCACGGCAAGACCGTCGATTTCCGCAACGTCATCCTGATCATGACGACCAATGCCGGGGCCAGCGACATGGCGCGCGAAACGGTCGGCTTCGGCAACCTCACCCGCGAGGGCGAGGATGGCGAGGCGGTGAAGAAGATGTTCACGCCCGAATTTCGCAACCGCCTCGATGCCGTCGTGCCGTTCGGTTACCTGCCGCCCGAAGTCGTGGCGCGGGTGGTGGAGAAGTTCATCCTCGAACTCGAACTCCAGCTTGCCGACCGCGAGGTGCACATCAAGCTCGACGAGGCCGCCAAGGCCTGGCTCACCGAGCGCGGGTACGACAAGATGTACGGCGCAAGGCCGATGGGCCGCCTGATCCAGGAAAAGATCAAGCAGCCGCTGGCCGAGGAACTACTGTTCGGCAAGCTGGTGCACGGGGGCGAAGTGAGCGTCCATATGAAGGACGGCGTGCTTGGGTTCGAGATCGTGGCTGCGGCCCCCAAGAAGGGACGCAAGGGCGGGAAGACCAAGGTGAAGGCGGGGGCTTGAGCCCTGAGTTTTCGCGGCTAGAGCCTATTGATATTCGACCGTCGCGTTGAACGTCGCTGAATAGTCCCCATCGACCTGACTGCCGCTCACATTGAGCGTGCCGCCCACGGTGAAGGACGCGCCTCCGGCACCCAGCAGCAATCCCGGCGCGCTGGCCGCGAGAAGGGCGCTCATCGTGTCCGTGCCGTTGCTGAGCGTAATNNCGCCGAACGGATTGATAATCACGGTCGAAGGCGCGGCCCCGGCGACGATCGTGCCGAACTCAAGATCGGCAACCCGCGTCACCGTTACCTGGCCCAATATCTTGGCGCGCGCGGTGGCGTTGCCCGTTGCTGCGCCCGCCGTCGTCGTACCCGAGCCGATAACCGCAAGCGTTGCGCCTGCGATCACCATCCCGATTCCTCGCATCCCCATAAAGTCGTCCCCAGTTCCCGGCGGGCGATGAACCAGCCTGATCCCGATACTAGACCTTGGCTCCTTCACAATTCCATGTGTGGATTGGATAACGAAATCCTAACCGTGTTTTGGACAAGGACATCGCGAGTTGGGGTTCGCCGGATCCGATGCAATCTGCGCGCCCGCCTGTTTCCGTCAGCGCATCACTGATAGCGCCTGAACCACGCCAAGCCTTCGGCAAAGCCCGCCTTGGCAGCGGCCTCGTTGTAGCTCGGCCGGTAATCGGCGAGGAAACCATGATCGGCACCCGCAAAGACGTGGATCGTCGAAGGCTTTTTCGCGGCTTTGAGCGCAGCATTCATCTTCTCGACATCGGGCTGGGTAATGCCCTTGTCCAAAGCGCCATAGAGTCCCAGCACCGGCGTGTTGATTGCAGGCACAAGATCGATCGGGTTTTTCGGCTGAAGCTCGGTCGGCTTGCCGATCAACCGGCCATAACAAGCGACGCCTGCCTTCAGCTTCGGATTGTGCGCCGCATAGAGCCAGACGATCCTCCCGCCCCAGCAAAACCCGGTGATGCCCAGTTTCGCCGCATTGCCGCCATCGGTCCCGGCAAATCTTGCCGCCGCATCGAGATCGCCCATCACTTGTGCATCGGGCACTTTGGAAACGATTTCGCCGATCAGTATCTTGAAATCGGTAACCTTGGTCGCGTCGCCCTGCCGCTGGTAAAGGTCGGGCGCGATCGCGTAGAAGCCCGCCTTGGCATAGCGCCGACAAATGTCCTTCACCCATTCGTGAAGCCCGAAAATTTCCTGCACGACGAGAATTACAGGCAGGTTGCGCTTGCCTGCTGGCTTGGCGCGATAGGCATTCATGCGCAGATCGCCGGACTGGAAAGTCGTCATCCCGGCGTCGAGGCCATTGCCATCGGTGATGATAGTCGAGGCGGCAACCGGCTGGGCCGCAAGGGCATAGCCCGCGAACGCTGCAGTTCCAGCGATAGCTGAGCGCCTGCTTACCCCAGTAGAGCGAACCCAGTTTTCAGTTTCGGCGAGGCGGTCGTGCGCATTGTCGGTCATGAAAACGCTCCTTCATCCTGCAGGTTCGTTATTCAACCGTAACCGTTACAGCGCGACGATTGCGGGCCCAGCTTGTTTCGTCTGAACCCAGAGCATCGGGGCGTTCCTTGCCGTAGCTGATGGTCGAAATCCGCACCGCATCGACGCCCAGCGTGGCCAGGGTGTTCTTTGCCGCATTGGCCCGGCGCTCGCCCAGCGCGATATTGTAATCGCGGGTGCCGCGCTCGTCCGCATGACCTTCGATTGTCACGCGCTTGGTCGGATAGCGGGTCAGCCACTGCGCCTGACTCCTGAGCGTGGCCTGATCTTCGGCGTCGATGTCAAATTTGTCGGTATCGAACCACACACGATCCGCCGCGACGCTGGCGACGAAATCGGCATGGCTGCCCGGCAGTGGACGGCCGCTATTTGGATCGGCGACAGCTTCACCATTTGTGACAGGCGCAGGCGGAATGTCCGCAAGTTTGCGTTTCGGCGCGCATGCGGCAAGCGCGATCAGCGAAGTCATGAGGATCAGCCGGGTTGCAGTCTTGTTCATTCTCGGTCTCCTTTACTCTACTACGGCAACAAGGGGCCCCAGGCGGGATCGGATCCGTCCAGGGGTGTGGGGATGCGTCGTTCATTAACACCCGTCAAATCGACCTGCCAGACACTGGCCTTGCCATTGCCCTGTGCCGTGCGAAAAAACTGGATGACGCGGCCATTGGGCGACCAGCTTGGCGCTTCATCCTGCCAGCTATCGGTCAGGATTCTCTCGCCTCCCCCGCCCGGGTTCATCACGCCGATCCGGAAATTGCCCGCAATGCGCGTGAAGGCGATCAGATCCCCGCGCGGGCTCCATTCGGGCGTCGCATAGCGTCCGCCGCCAAAGCTGATCCGTTGCTGGCCGGAGCCATCTGCGTTCATCACATAGACTTGCTGGCTGCCCGACCGGTCGCTTTCGAAGACGATCTTCGATCCGTCGGGCGAAAAGCTGCCGCCGACGTCAATCCCGGGCGTGGTGGTCAGTCGCTTCGGGGTGCCGCCGTCAACCGAAATCTTGTAGATGTCCGTATTCCCGCTGATCGCCATTGAATAGAGGATCGACTTGCCATCGGGGGAAAAACGCGGCGCAAAGGTCGGGTTTGCGCTCTCGGTGACGAGCTTCTGCTTGCCCGCCGCAACGTCATAGATGAAAATGCGTGGGCGGCTGCCGAGATAGCTCAGATAGACGATCGACTTGTAGTCGGGCGAGAAACGCGGGGTCAGCGCCATTGTCTGGCCGTTGGTGATGAAGCGGTGGTTGGCCCCATCCGAATCCATGATCGCAAGCCGCTTGATCCGGTTCCCCTTGGGGCCGCTTTCGGCAATATAGGCGATGCGGCTGTCGAAGAACGGGCTTTCGCCTGAAAGCCGCGCATAGATGGCATCCGCGCATTTGTGCGCGGCGCGCCGCCAGTCGCGCGGGGCAATGACATAGCCCTGCCGCGTCAGTTCAGACTTGAGCGCCACATCGTAAAGATAGCAGCCAATCGTCAGCTCGCCATTGGCATTGGCGCGGACAAAGCCCTGCACCAGAGCTTCGGCGCCCGCAGACGCCCAGCCATCATATTGCGGGGCCGTCACTTCGTCATAGCCAATGGCGCGGATGCCGCTCGGGCCGGTCGGCTTGAACAAGCCGGAGCCGCGCAGGTCGGACGCGACCACTTCGGCAATCTGGCGTCCCAGCGCATCGGTGGAACCAGCCGCTGTTGCGGTTGCTTGGGGCGTCGGCATCACGGGCACGGCGATGGTGAGGTCGTTCGCGCTCTCATCGGTCACGTCGACGCTCAACTGCGCCTGGGCCGAACCCGCCCCGAGAATTGCCGACGCCAGGAAAGCCGCCAGAACCAAACCAAATTTCATTGCGACAGCCTCTTGTCAAATGTCGGGCGGATTATCTTCCATGCATCGTAATATTCGGCGGGGAGTTTGAAAGGGGCGGCAAGACGAACTGCCCTGATTGCCTGATCGGCGTGCAATCTGGCCTGACTGCGATTGCTTTCATTGGCGCCGGTCTGCGCATCCAGCGTTGGAGAACCTTCGATTGATCCATCTCGCTTGAGGTGCACAATGAGCGTGGTGCGCAGCAATTCGACATCGGCGCCGGTGGGAGACTTCCAGTGCGGTTTCAACTGGCGGCGGATTTCCGCCCCGATCGACGACGCGACAGCCGCACTGGCCACCTTGGCAGGCGTTCCACTTGAGGACTCCGACCTCGGGTTATCGCTCAATCCCGAAACAAGATCGCGCGAGAGGCCGGACTTGCGCTGTGGCTGGGAGGAAGCAAGCACCGGCCTGGGTGGCGGGGCGGGTTTTGCTACAGGCTTTGCGACGGGTTTTGCGACTGGCTTGGGTGTTGGTTTTGGTTGGGCGACGGGCTGCGGCGCGGGCGGCGCAGGCGCCAATTCTTCGGGTTCTGGCGGCGCGGTCTCCAAGGGAGCAGCTGCGGCGGCAGGCGAACGATCGGGCGCCGACGATTCCAGCGCGACCTGATCCACAATCGAAACTTCGATGGGATCGGTCTGGATCCTGGGCAGGATCGGCGGTTTCAGGAAGTTCAGCGAAAGCGCCGCAAACAGCGCGGCATGGGCAATAACTGCAACGCCAAGGCCGGTTCGTTCGGCGCGATCCACTATTGCGCCTCACCATTGTCGCCAGACGTGACCAGCGAGACGCGGTTGAGCCCGGCGCGATTGAGTTCGCCCATCACCCGCATCACCGCACCATAATCGAGCCCGCGATCCGCACGGAGAAAAACCTGTGGCGGTTTTTCCCCGCCTTTTTCCGCGATCGCGGCAAGGCGCGTCGGCAGTTCGTCGAACGGCACGAGCCGATCCCCGATGAACAGCGCCCCGGTTCCATCGAGCGAGACCTGCACCGGCTCCTGATCCTGCGCCAGCGCTTTGGCCCGGCTGTCGGGCAGGTTCACCGGCACACCCGACATCAGCAGCGGCGCCGTGACCATGAAGATGATCAGCAGCACCAGCATGACGTCCACCATCGGCGTCACATTGATTTCCGCCATCGGCGCGCGGCGGGCGCGGTGGCGGGAGGCGGATGGGGTTTGGATCATCGATCCAGTTCCAGCTCGCGGCTCAGCGTCGCGTGGAACCCATCGGCAAAACGGTTGAGCCGCGCCTCAAGCCGGTTCAGGCCGTGGCCGAGGCGGTTATAGGCAATGACCGCAGGAATCGCCGCGAACAGGCCAAGTGCGGTTGCGAACAGCGCCTCGGCAATGCCCGGTGCGACCACCGCTAGCGATGAATTCTGCTCGGCCGCAATCGCCGTGAAACTGCGCATGATGCCCCAGACCGTGCCGAACAGCCCGACAAAGGGCGCAACGCTGCCCACGGTTGCAAGGATGTTGAGCCGATCCGAAAGCCTGTCGATCTCGGCCGCGACGGCCGCACCCATAGCGGTGGCGAGGCGCGCGCGGGTGCCTTCGCGGTCGATTGTCCCCCTCGCGCCGGTTGAGCGCTTCCATTCCACAAGCGCCGCCCGCACGATCCTTGCGCTCGGCAATTCGGAATCCCGATTGGCCTCCTGAAATGCATTCGGGTCTTCCGCCTTCAGGAAATCGCGTTCGAACCGCTGGGATTCGCTGCCTACCTTGCGCAGCTTGAGCCATTGCCCGACGATGATCGACCAGGTCCAGATGCTCGCTAGCAACAGGCCGATCATGACGATCTTCACAATGATGTCGGCCTGGAGAAACAGTGCGACGGGGGAAAGCGTCGCCGCGTCGGTGTTGAGGGCAAGGGCTTGCATCAGTCTGGTTTTTCCTTGGGTAACAGGGTTTCGAACGCGGCGATCCACGGCTTGGGCTGGCGTTTGGGCCTGCCTTCGCGCGAAAGGAACGCCGCGACAACACGAGCGTCGGTCAGCGTTTCATCACCCAACATGACTCGTTGATGAATCACAACTGTTGCAGCGCCCAATTGTTCGACCGTGCTGACCACCAGCAGGTCATCGTCGAATCGCGCGGGCCGCCGATATTTGATCGCAAGTTCGGAAACGGCATAGACGCCCTCCCTGCCTTCAAACGCATCGCGCTGGTCGATCCCGACACAGGTCAGCATGGCCGAACGGGCATGCTCCATATAACGCAGATAATTGGCGTGATAGACGAGCCCCGAAAAATCGGTGTCGTCAAAATAGACATGCACCGGGAAATGATGCTTGCGGCCCACAAATTGCCCGTCAGCCATCGAACAATCCATCCTGCACGTCAGATGGCGGATTGAGCCCCAGATGCTTCCAGCCGCCCGCATTCAGGCAGCGACCCCGCGCAGTACGGGCGATCAGACCGAGCTGGATCAGGAACGGCTCGATCACTTCCTCGATCGTGTCGCGCGGCTCGGAAAGCCCGGCGGCCAGAGTTTCGACGCCTACCGGCCCGCCCTTGTAAATATCGGCGATCATCATGAGGTAGCGCCGATCCATCGCATCGAGGCCAAGGCCATCGACCTCGAGCCGGTTGAGCGCCGCATCGGCGACCCTGGCCGAAACCGATGCTTCTCCGGCAACATTGGCAAAGTCCCTGACGCGCCGCAGCAGCCGACCGGCAATCCGCGGCGTCCCGCGCGCGCGGCGGGCGATTTCCTTCGCGCCATCGTCCGCAATCCCCAGATCGAGCAGCGCAGCGGCGCGACGGATGACCTTTTCAAGCTCCTCGACCGAATAGAAGGTCAGCCGCACCGGAATACCGAACCGGTCGCGCAGCGGCGTCGTCAGCAGACCCTGCCGCGTCGTGGCGCCCACCAGCGTGAATTTGGGGAGGTCGATCCGCACCGACCGCGCCGACGGCCCCTCCCCGATCATCAGGTCAAGCGCGCGATCCTCCATCGCCGGGTAAAGGATTTCCTCCACCGCCGGATTGAGCCGGTGGATCTCGTCGATGAACAGGACATCGCCATCCTCGAGATTGGTGAGCAGCGCCGCCAGATCGCCCGACTTGGCGATGACCGGACCGGAGGTGGCGCGGAACCCCACCCCCATCTCACGCGCGACAATCTGCGCCAGCGTCGTCTTGCCCAGCCCCGGCGGGCCGAAGAAAAGAACATGATCGAGCGCATCGCCACGCGTCCGGGCGGCTTCGATAAAGACGCGGAGGTTTTCGCGCGCGGCCTTCTGGCCGACAAATTCGTCGAGGGTCTTCGGGCGTAGGGCGGCATCGACGTCCTCAGGACGGCGACTGGAGGTGAGGATGCGGTCTTCGTCGGTCATCGTGCCGCCTTCTTCAATGCCAGGCGCACCAGCGCGTCAAGTGTCGCGCCCTCACCAAGTTCTCCTTCTGCCGCCGCAACAGCCGCTCCCGCCTCCACCGGCCTGAACCCGAGATTGGCAAGCGCCGAGACCGCATCCGCAGCCACCCCGCCTGCTGCCTTGGGCACCGCCCCCGCAGGCCCGAGCGCGACGGTGCCGATCTTGTCCTTCAATTCCATCACGATCCGCTGCGCCAGTTTCGGGCCGACGCCATTGGCGCGCGCGACCATCGCCTTGTCCTCATGCGCGATGGCGCGGCTCAGTTCGTCGGCGTCGAGCGTCGAAAGGATCGCCAGTGCAACCTTGCCACCCACGCCCTGCACGCTGGTCAGGAGGCGGAACCAGTCGCGCTCCCCGGCAGAGCCGAAGGCGAAGAGCGTCATCGCATCCTCGCGAACCTGCATTTCGGTAAAGACCATCACCTGCCCGCCGACCGGGCCGATTGCCGTCAGCGTCCGCGCCGAAGCGAGCACCAGATAGCCGACGCCGCCGACGTCGATCACTGCGTGGTCAGCGGCGCTTTCGGCCAGTATTCCGGTGAGGCGGGCGATCATTGTGCCTCCCTACCCGCTCATCCCGAGCGAAGTCGAGGGACTAGTTCGTGCGGAGGATTACCCAATCCGCCGCGCACTCGCCAGATGGTGCGCATGGGTGATGGCCACGGCAAGCGCGTCCGCCGCGTCGCTGCCCGCAATCTTCACACCCGGCAGGAGCCGCGCGACCATTGCGTGCACCTGCGCCTTCTCCGCACTACCGACCCCGACCACGGCCTTCTTGACCAGCCGCGCGGCATATTCGCCGACCGCAAGCCCGCTCCGCGCCACCGCCAGCAGGCAAACGCCGCGCGCCTGCCCCAGTTTGAGGGTCGATTGCGGGTTGGCGTTGACGAACACTTCCTCGACCGCCGCCGCTTCGGGCCGGTGTTCGAGCATCAAATCGGTCAGAGCGCGGTCAAGCGCCACGAGCCGCTCGGGCAAGGGCGCCTTGGCGTCGGTCGAAATCTGTCCGTTGGCGATATGGCTGAGCCGGTTCCCTACCGCCGCGATCACACCCCAGCCTGTCGTGCCAAGGCCGGGGTCAAGGCCGAGAATGATCAGCCGAGCTTCTCCATAACCTCGTCGGGCACGTCGTAATTGCCCCATACGGTCTGGACGTCGTCATCATCGTCGAGCGCATCGAGCAGCTTCATGAGCGTTGCCGCGTCGCCCTCCCCGACCGTGACCATTGTTTGCGGCCGCCAGGCGAGCTTCACGGTTTCAGGTGTGCCGAGCGCGGCTTCGAGCGCTTTGGAAACCTCATGCAGGCCTTCCATCGCGGTCCAGATCTCGTGTCCGTCTTCGGACGATTCGACATCCGCCGCGCCCGCCTCAAGCGCCGCCTCGAACACCGTATCGGCATCGCCAGCCTTTGCCGCGTAGATAATCTGCCCCAACCGGTCGAACGCATGGCTCACAGCCCCGGGCGCGCCGATATTGCCACCATTGCGGGAAACGGCAGTCTTTACGTTAGTCGCGGTGCGGTTGCGATTGTCCGTGAGCGCTTCAATGATCAGCGAAACGCCGCCCGGGCCAAAGCCTTCATAACGGATTTCCTCATAATTATCGCCTTCGCCGGCCATCGCCTTGTTGATCGCGCGTTCGATATTGTCCTTGGGCATTGACTGCGCCCGCGCCGCAATCACCGCCGAGCGCAGCCGAGGGTTCATGTCCGGATCGGGTACGCCCGATTTGGCCGCGACGGTGATTTCACGGCTGAGCTTGGAAAACATCGCCGAGCGCTTCTTGTCCTGCGCGCCCTTGCGATACATGATGTTCTTGAATTTGGAATGGCCTGCCATTGGAACCGTTCTGAATGAAATTGGATTGCGCGCGCCCTAGCCAAGCCCCGGCATCAGGGCAAGTTCGCAGCGCTCGCTGCTACCCAAGCCTGACCGCCGTCCCGGACACCGAGACCATCAGCATCGATCCGCCCTGCCCCAGCACCTCATAATCGAGATCGACGCCGATCACCGCGTCTGCGCCCAATGCAAGCGCTTCCTGCGCCGCCTCATCAAGCGCGGTCTTGCGCGCGTCGCGCAGGGTCGATTCATAGGCACCCGAGCGCCCGCCAACAATGTCGCGGACGCTGGCGAACAGATCTTTGAAGATGTTTGCGCCGACAATCACCTCGCCAGTGACGATACCCAGATATTCGCGGACCGGCCGGCCTTCGATGACGGTGGTCGTTGACATAAGCATGGCTGTTCTCCTTGGTCAGAGGCCGAGTGCGGCCCTGTAGGTATCGAGAATCGCTTCCATTTCCTGCCGATCATGGGTTTCCATTTTCCGCAGGCGGACGATCTGGCGCATGATCTTTGCATCATAACCGCGCGCCTTGGCTTCGGAATAGACGTCGCGAATATCGTCGGCGATGCCCTTTTTCTCTTCCTCAAGCCGCTCGATCCGCTCGATCAACAGGCGCAGTTCGTCAACGGCTACAACATCACTCATCATATTCTCCGGATTAGAATCGAGGCGCGGCCTTAAGGCGATTCAGCTATTCCTCGCAATGCTTTCCTGCATCCGCGCCATTTGTTCCGGCGTTGCCTGTTCCTGGTGCTTCGTCTTCCATTCGGCATAGGGCATGCCATAGACCAGCGCACGTCCCTCTTCCCTGGTCATGCCGCCCGCTTCGGCGACCCAGTCGCCCAGGCAATTTCGGCAGAAACCCGCCAGCCCCATCAGATCGATATTCTGCGCGTCGGTCCGGTGGCGCAGATGGGCAACGAGTCTGCGAAATGCCGCAGCCGCTACGGCATCGTCGATTTTAATATCCATGTTTCGTCCTTTGCGGGATTCCATGCCCCGAAGATAGCGGCTAAGGCAGGGCCGAACCAGAGGAGCCTCGCTTGTCCACACCCCGCCAGCACCGCGACATTGCACCACGATCGCGCAAGGTACGCATCCTCGCCACACTTGGCCCGGCCAGCAATACGCCCGAAATGATCGAGAAATTGTTCAAGGCGGGGGCCGACGCGTTCCGGATCAACATGAGCCACGGCGCGCAGGCGGAAAAGGCCCAGATCATCAAATCGATCCGCGCGCTCGAGAAATCGACCGGACGCCCGACGACGATCCTCGCCGACCTGCAAGGGCCCAAGCTGCGTGTCGGCAAATTTGCTGGTGGGTCGGTGATGCTGGAGACGGGATCCAACTTTCGCCTCGACCGCGATTCCGCGCCGGGGGACGCGCACCGCGCCTGCCTGCCGCACAAGGAGATATTCGAGGCGCTTGAGGTCGATGCGAGGCTGTTACTCGACGACGGGAAGCTGGTGCTGCGCGTCACCGAAATGTCGGCCGATACGATCACGACCAAGGTCGAAGTCGGCGGGATACTGTCAGACAACAAGGGCCTCAACGTCCCCGATGTGGTCGTGCCGATGGCCGCGCTCACCGAAAAGGATCGATCCGACCTCGCTTTCGCACTCGACCAGGGGGTGGACTGGATCGCGTTGAGCTTCGTGCAGCGGCCGGAAGACCTGGCCGAGGCGAGAAAGTTGATCGGCGGACGCGCCGCGCTGCTCGCCAAGATCGAGAAGCCGGCCGCGCTCACGCGGCTCGAGGAAATTGTCGAGCTGGCTGACGCCGTAATGGTCGCGCGCGGTGATCTTGGGGTCGAGCTGCCGCCAGAAGCCGTGCCGCCCGCCCAAAAGCGGATCGTGGAAACCGCGCGCCGCATGGGCCGCCCGGTGGTGGTCGCAACGCAAATGCTCGAATCGATGATCAAGGCCCCGACGCCTACGCGCGCCGAAGTATCAGACGTCGCAACCGCGATCTATGACGGCGCCGATGCTGTGATGCTTTCAGCCGAATCGGCTGCCGGCGACTGGCCGATCGAATCGGTTGCGATGATGGACCGGATCGCGATCAACGTAGAAAGCGATCCTGCTTATGCCGCGCGCGTCCATTTCACCGAAACCCGGCCCGACCCGACAACCGCCGACGCGCTGTCAGAGGCGGCGTTCGACATTGCGAGGACCGTCTCGGCCAAATGCGTTATCTGCTTCACAATGTCGGGTTCCACGGCGCGGCGGATCGCGCGTGAGCGGCCCCTGGTGCCGCTGCTTGTCCTGACGCCAAAACTGGAAACGGCGCGGCGTCTGGGCCTTTTGTGGGGCGTCCACGCCGTGTCCACGCGCGATGTCGGGTCATTTGAGGAAATGGTCGCCAAGGCCAAGCGCATGGCGCTGCGTCAGGGGCTGGTCAAAGGCGGCGATCGGGTCATCATGATGGCTGGTGTGCCCTTCGGAACGCCGGGATCGACCAATGTGCTGCACGTCGTCCGGCTAACGGGGCAGGAGCTCAAGGGCCGCTAGTTCGGCGCGGAGCACTTGGGCATCGGTGAAATGATGCGCGGCAAAACCATTTGCCCGTGCGCCTTCGACATTGGGCAGGCTGTCGTCGATGAAAAGGCCTTCGCCAGGTTCGAGGCCGAAACGCTTGAGAGCCAATGCATAAATGGCCGGATCGGGCTTCATCAGCCTTTCCTCGCCTGAAACCACGATTCCGCCGAACAGGTCGAAGACCGGCGCGGTCGGGCGGAACATGGCCCAATAGTCCGCGCCGAAATTGGTAATGGCAAACAGCGGAACGCCGCGCGTCGCCAGTTCCCCGACAATCTCGAGCGAACCCGGAACCGGTCCCGGAATCGTTTCCAGCCAACGCCCATGATAGGCGCGGATCAGGTCTTCGTGGTGAGGATATTCGATGATGCGTTCTTCGATCATTTCGTGGATCGGACGTCCGGCATCGTGCTGGTTGTGCCAGTCACGCGAAATCACGTTATCAAGGAACCAGTCGAGCTCGACCGGATCCGCAATCAGCTTCTCGAAAAGGTGGCGCCGATCCCATTGGTAGAGGACGTGGCCGACATCGAAAACAACGGCGCGAACCGCCGTCACGCAGCTTAGCCCTGGCGGGCTTTGAAGCGGCGATTCGTCTTGTTGATGACGTATGTGCGCCCGCGGCGACGGATCACGCGGTTGTCCCGGTGCCGATCCTTGAGCGACTTGAGTGAATTGCGGATCTTCATGATCGCTTGCCTGTTTCCGATTGGTCTGAAAAAAGAAGGCTGCCGCCTAAGGGGCAGATGGTGTAAAGTCAAGGCGTCCCAGCAGGAGATTTGTCATGCGTACTCGTATCCTTACCCCCGCTCTATTGGCGTTGTTGCTCCCCGCCTGTGCCGCAACAATTCCCCCGGTGGAAGTGACGCGGTTTCACGTAAACGGGGAGATCGCACCCGGCATAACCGCCACGGGCGCCGTCACGGGGCAGGACGGAAACAGCATCGAGTTCCGCACCTATGCGCTCGCCGTTTCGCGCGAGCTTGGACGATTGGGCTTCGCCGAAGGCGCAAACGCCCTCTATGCCGCCGAAATCGGCTACACGCGCGACGCGCGTGAGCGGCTTGCACAGAGTTCGCCGGTGACGATCGGTATCGGCGGCGGCACGTTCGGCCGAAATCTGGGCGTGGGCCTTGGCACCAGTTTCGGCATCGGCGGCAACAACAGCCGGCAGGTTATCGTCACACGGCTTGACGTCCAGCTGAAACGGGCGAGCGACGGCACCGTGATCTGGGAAGGCCGCGCGCAGACCGAAGCGCCATCCAATGCTCCCGCCGCACAGCCGGGTCTTGCCGCCGACAAGTTGGCGCGTGCGCTCTTTTCGGGCTTTCCGGGTGAATCGGGGAAGACTATCACCGTACCATGACCATCCAGATCAACGCCGCCTTCGACAGCGGCAACATCGTCGTCACTTCGATCGAAGGCGACACGGCCAATCTCGAGATCCGCAAGGACGCGCGTTCGGACTTCTACCAATGGTTCCATTTTCGCGTTTCGGGCGCCCGGGGCCGGAGGATCAGCCTGCGCATCACAAATTGCGCCGGCTCCGCCTATCCCGATGGCTGGACGAACTACAGGGCACGCTTTTCGGATGATCGCGCGGACTGGCGCTGCGCGGAAACGTCCTGTGCCGATGGCGTGCTGACGATCAGCCACATACCGGCACTGGATGCGGTCTGGTTCGCCTATTTCGCGCCCTATTCGATGGAGCGCCATCATGACCTTGTGCAACGGATCGCGGCGCAGCCAGGGGTAGAGCTGGTCGAGCTCGGCCGGTCGATAGAAGGCCAGCCATTGGATTGCCTGCGCATGGGCACCGGCCCGATCCAGGTCTGGCTCTATGCGCGTCAGCATCCCGGAGAGAGCATGGCCGAATGGTGGATGGAAGGTGCGCTCGAGATGCTGACAGACGGCCGCAGTGCCGCCGCCAGGACGCTCCGCGAAAAATGCACACTCCACATCGTCCCCAACATGAACCCCGACGGGTCAGGCCGTGGCCATCTGCGCACCAACGCTGTTGGCGCGAACCTCAACCGCGAATGGGCCGAGCCCACTCCCGAACGCAGCCCCGAAGTGCTTTGCGTGCGCAATGCCATGGACGCGACCGGCATCCATTGGGCGATGGACGTGCATGGAGATGAGGCAATCCCCGCCAATTTCATTGCGGGTTTTGAAGGCATTCCCAACTGGAACGATGTCCAGGGCAACCGCTTCTACGCTTATCGCAACGCACTCGCCGAACATACGCCGGATTTCCAGACACGCCTGGGCTATCCGGCCTCCGGGCCGGGACGGGCGAACCTGACCATGTCAACCAACCAGTTGGCCAATCGCTTTTCGCATCTGGGATGCGTGTCGATGACACTGGAGATGCCGTTCAAGGATCATCATGCCAATCCCGACAATGAGCGGGCATGGAGCCCCGAACGATGCAAGACGCTTGCCCATGCCTGTCTTGAAGTGCTGGCCGGATTGGTTTGAGGATACAAGCGTACAACCGCTAATTCCGATTAAAGTGATCCCTCAAGATTCGATTTACGAAGTCGGACTGATGCTCGCCCCGCTTTTCAGCCTGTCTTCGAATCTCCTCCTTGTTTGCATCGTCGATCTTGATCGGCTTGTAGTCCGCTGGATACGCCCATGAACAAACTTGGCAGATCAACTGGCAGCCCTGACACGCTGAACTTTTCAAATTATTGCACTGTTCACACAAAGGTTGCCAGTTCTCTTCATCGTTAGAGCCCCCTCTCGCCCGAGGAATTTTGTGATCTGGGCTAAGCCTGACGGTTGGCGCTTGTCCTCCACAATGGGCACACCGATAATCGAACTTATCGAGAATTTTGCTCCACAGGGCCTTTGAGGGGCGTGATCGGGGTTCTCGCTTCTGACGGACGGAAAGTGACTGGAGCTGATACTTGACCCCTTCCTTCATAATCGACGTGAAGCCTTCTTCGCCCTGCAACTCCCTCATTCGTCGGAACGGATCGCGATAGGGAGGGAGCCCTGCATCGGCACGTTCATTATCAATCAGCTCCCGAATTCTGTCTTGAGATATGTGCGGACCAGGAATGCCATGGCCTTCCGGCCATAGCTCGTTCAATATACTTCGAAAAATTCTCCGATTGGCCAACCCAGGCGCCACAAATGCCTTTTCTGCGTTATACAACCACTCTTCCCTGCTACGATTTGAATGCGTAGGGCTCGCTGATGGAGGCAATAAAAGCCCCTTGCTGGATCGACTTTGCACCAAACCAATTTCCTCTTGACCGTAGAAATGTTCTAATTATGTTCAACGAGTACGAAATCTCGGAAACCACAGTAAATGCGCTTTAGCTCCTTTTTTGCCGGTATAGGCGGTTTTGACCTAGGGTTCCAGCAGGCGGGCATGACGCCTGTTTTCCACTGCGAGATTGATCCTTTTTGTCAGAAAATTCTTAAAAGACATTGGCCGGAGGTTCCTCTTCATGGTGACATCAAAACTCTCGAAGCAAACACCATTCCTCAAAGTGATCTCTGGGCGGGAGGATGGCCCTGCCAAGACCTCAGCAACGCCAATACCAACCGCGAAGGGTTGGAAGGTAAGCGAAGTGGACTTTTCTTCGACTTTGTTCGCCTTGCGGAGCAATGCCGCCCAAAATGGCTTGTGCTCGAAAATGTGTCTGGCCTCCTCAGTGCAGATGGGGGGGCCGCGTTTGAGCGAGTTGCCGACGAGCTCGAAGCGATCGGGTATGTGGGGGTATGGTTTACGTGCAACCTTCTCGACGCGGGCCATCCTCAACACCGTGAACGGGTGTTCATTATCGCAAGTTATCAGTCCGGTAGTGCATACCAATTCTATTCTGACGGCGGCAAATTGCTTGGGCATAATCCGTCGCGAAAGGCGGGCGGGAAGAGGTGGGAAACTCGATCCGATCTTTCGCAAGAGTTTATTTCAAACCATCCGCTTCTGGTTCAACGTCGCGGCGGCTTCGGATATACCCAAGCAACGCGCCATAGCCCCACGATACGTGCCCAAACTGGCGGACATCAGGGCGGCCACACAGATCGACCAATTTTATGTGGCCAGAAACTTGACGTGGAACGAATGCGAGAGGCTGATGGGCTTCCCCGAGGGATGGACGGTCGCCGAGGGCGATTCATTGGCAACGCGGTAGCGCCACCGGTGGCGCAATTTATCGGCGAACGTATTCTTCAAATCGAAGCCGCGGAAGCGCCAATCCATTTGGCCAAGTTGGCTTAAATTCCCCTTAGCTTGGTTATTGCAGATAACGGGATATGTTCCACATCGTCGAGGATGATTTGCGCGGACCGGAAATAGCGGTGCTCCTCCAGGAACATCTCGATTCCATGTACGAGACTTCTCCTCCCGGGAGCGTACACGCGCTTGACCTCGAAGCCTTGCGGGCGCCGGAAATCAGCTTNNGAAACTATCTCCGCAAAGGCGTCGCGGCACAAATACTAGCCCATCTCATTACGGTGGGTCGCGCGCGGGGCTATCGTCGCTTGAGCCTGGAAACAGGGAATTACGAGGCCTTTGTCCCGGCGCACCGGCTTTATGAACGTTTCGGATTTCAGCCCTGCGACCCGTTCGGGGGCTATCGCTTCGATCCCATCAGCCGCTACTACGCCTTGCAACTCTGGAGCCAAACCAACCCATGCCCATTCTCGTCCTGATCCGCCACGGCCAGTCCACCTGGAACCTCGAGAACCGCTTCACCGGCTGGTGGGATGTCGATGTGACCGAGAAGGGCGCGGCGGAGGCGCGCGCTGCAGGGGCGCTGATGCGCGACAAGGGGCTGGATTTCGATTGCACCTTTACCTCGCTCCAGACCCGCGCGATCAAAACGCTCAATCTCGCACTTGAGGAGATGGGCCGGCTGTGGTTGCCTGTCGAAAAGGACTGGCGCCTCAATGAACGCCACTATGGTGGCCTGACCGGCCTCGACAAGGCCGAGACAGCGGCGCGGCACGGCGACGATCAGGTGAAGATCTGGCGACGCAGTTTTGACGTTCCGCCGCCGCCGCTCGAGCCGGGCAGTGCCTACGACCTGTCCGGCGACCGCCGCTATGCCGGGATTGCCGTTCCCGCGACCGAAAGCCTGAGGGACACGATCGCGCGGGTGCTGCCCTATTGGGAGGCACGGATCGCGCCTCAACTGAAAGCAGGCAAGCGCGTCCTGATTTCGGCGCACGGCAATTCGTTGCGCGCACTGGTCAAGCATTTGTCGAACATTCCCGATGACGAGATTACCAGCCTCGAAATCCCTACCGGCCAGCCGCTTGTTTACGAGCTGGCAGGCGATCTCGGCGCCAGTGAACGCTATTATCTCTCGGAGCGTTGAGCGTACATCGCGGCGTCAGCGCGAGCGAGGACGGTTTCGACCACATCCCCCGCACGAACCATCGCCAGACCGGCGGTCACGCGCACGTTGAGCGATGTACGCCCAAGATCGACAGCTTCGCTCGCGACCGTTGAGGCCAACGCCTCCGCCTTGGCGCGGGCGGCAACTTCATCGAGATGGTCGAGTATCAAGCCGAATTCGTCGCCGCCGATCCGCGCCACCATGTCCCCCGCCCGCAGACTCGCTTTCAGAACACGCGCGACATGGAGAAGCACGGCGTCGCCCGCTTGATGACCGTGGCAGTCGTTAATCGCCTTGAGCCCGTTCAGGTCGATGAACAGCACTGCCGCTGGTGTGTCATGGCGCGCGGCCTGGTGAAGGACGCGCTCAAGCTCGCGAAGAAAGGCACGGCGATTGGGAAGCGGCAGCAACGTATCGGTGTCGGCCAGCCGTTCAAGTTCCTCCAGCCGCGCCCGCAAGTCAGCGAGCGTTGCCTTCAACCCCTCATTTTCATCCACCAGACGCCGAATCGCGCCGCTATCCAAATCTTTCAATTTTTCAGCCCTTTACGCTACCCAGCGACTCTTGCGCTCGCCCTTACCATAAACTGCCGCCATTCTGCCAATGTGACGACGATCACATGGTTCCGCGCGTTGCGCTTCCGCAATCGGCCGGTTAGAGACCTTGAGCCTTGGGGACAGGTAGCGAGGCATTTCACCATCATGAGCGAGAGCGCGCCGCCGGTCGGCATCATCATGGGCAGCACGTCCGATTGGGAAACGATGCGCCACGCCGCCGATGCGCTCGACGCGCTAGGTGTTGCGCATGAAACGAAGGTTGTTTCCGCACACCGCACGCCCGACCGGCTTTTCGCCTATGCCAAGGAAGCGGCAGGGCGTGGCCTGAAAGTAATCATCGCGGGCGCGGGCGGGGCCGCCCATTTGCCAGGCATGGCTGCATCGATGACGATCCTGCCTGTGCTTGGCGTTCCGGTCGAATCCAAGGCATTGAGCGGGATGGACAGCCTCTTATCCATCGTGCAGATGCCAGGTGGCATTCCCGTGGGGACGCTCGCGATTGGCAAGGCAGGCGCGACCAATGCGGGGCTGCTTGCGGCGTCTATCCTCGCGCTATCCGATCCGGCGCTGGCCGGACGCCTCGACGTGTGGCGCAAGGCGCAGACCGACGGGGTGGCAACAGACCCTGCATGAGCCCGCTCCCCCCCGGTTCCATCATCGGCATTATCGGCGGCGGCCAGCTTGGCCGGATGCTAAGCATGGCTGCGGCCCAACTCGGCTATCGCTGCCATATCTACGCGCCCGAGACGAGCGGCCCGGCCGCCGATGTCAGCGCGAAATGGGTGCGTGGCGACTATGGCGATGCCGGAGCACTACTGGACTTTGCACGCGACGTATCGGTCGTGACGTTCGAGTTCGAGAATATCGAACCCGCCCCGCTCAAGCCCCTCGCGGGGGCCAAACCGCTCTTTCCGCCCCTTCGGGCGCTGGAAATAGGGCAGGATCGCATTGCCGAGAAGAACTTCGCAGCCGAACAGGGCGGCCGAACAGCGCCCTGGGCTGCCGTTAATAGCCGCGCCGATCTCGATGCTGCGATTGCGACCATTGGCATGCCAGCCATCCTCAAAACGGTACGCTTCGGCTATGACGGCAAGGGGCAGGCACGACTGAAATCGCCGGACGATGCGGACGATGCTTGGGAAGCGATTGGCTGTAGCCCGGCAATTCTCGAGGCCATGGTTCGGTTCGATCACGAATTCTCGCTAATCGTCGCCCGCGACCAAAAGGGCAGTACCTCATTCTGGGATGCGCCTGAGAACGTCCACAAGGATGGGATTCTTGCGGCCTCCATCATTCCGGCGGCCGCTATCGTGCGCCAGCAAGTGCCCGCCGCCCGCGCGCTTGCCCGCAAAATTGCCGAGCGGCTCGACTATGTCGGCGTATTTGCGATCGAGTTTTTCGCGAGCCCGGAAGGCCCAGTGTTCAACGAGTTGGCGCCACGCGTCCACAATTCGGGGCATTGGACGATTGAGGGCGCAGTCACCTCGCAGTTCGAAAACCATATCCGTGCGGTTGTGGGGCTCCCGCTCGGATCAACCGCGCTCAGGGGATCAGCGATCGAGATGCAGAACCTGATCGGGCACGACGCCGACAACTGGTTGGCGCTGGCAAGCGATCCCGGCGCGCACCTTCATCTCTATGGAAAGCATGAGGCGCGGCCGGGCCGCAAAATGGGGCATATTACCCGGGTCAGTTAGGCCTGACGCGATCCTGACAAAGGCATCGAGCCAAACATGCCGGCCTTGACGCTGCCGGTGATTGTATCGCCATCGACCGTTGCCGTGCCTTCGAGAGTCATCGGCATCGGGATCGTCATGTTCATCTTCCAGGTGATCGTGTTCCCATCGACCTTCCCGTCATAGACGTCCAGCGAGCCCTGCGCGCCAGCGTTCGTTCCTGTCCAGCTATCGCCAGCGACATTGACCGTCAGAACGGACTTCTGGTCGCCCATCGGGGTTTTGGTCACGCATTCGTATGAACCTGCTACGGACATCATATTCTCCTCGTTTGCCACGCGACCTTATTCTGCCACGGGTAGAGCCATCTCTTCAACCGGCAAGCCGAGGCCGTCAAGCTGCGGGCGCACTTTCTTTGCATCGCCGACGACCACCCAGACAAGCGATTTTGGGTCGATGACCTTACGGAATTCTTGGTTGAGACCCCCCGCTGTCATCCCCAGATATTTTTGGGGCAGCTGCTCGTAATAATTGTCCGGCCGGCCGAGTGTGACGATCCGCTGGATGCTGCCGAGAACAGCACCCGAAGTTTCGAAGCTACCTGGCAATTCGCGGATATCGCCATTGACCGTACGTTCCAGTTCGGCCGCCGTGATCGCGCCCTTGCCTGAAAAATCGGCAAGCTGAAACTGCAGGGCGCGAATCGAATCACCGGTCCGATCCGCCTGGACAGGCGCACGGACGAGGAAAGTGACGCGATTCTCTTCATTGCCGACGCTGCTGCGAACGCCATAGGACCAGCCCTTGGTTTCGCGCAGGTCGGTATTGATCCGTGACAGGAACGATCCACCAAACACATCGTTGGCCGCGCGCAAGCTCACCAGATCATCGCGGCCGGTCTGGTTCAACACGACTCCGGCCGAAATCGTAGATTGCGGCGCGTTGGGGCGATCGATCAGGACAATCCGTGCGCGCGGTGCCGGGATCGCGGCGTTGAAATTCTTGATAGGCGCGGCCATCCGCGTCGCCTTCCAATCGCCGAAACTCTTTTCAAGAAGCGGCAAAAGTGCGTTCAGCGTCGTATCGCCGACAACATAGATTTTCGCTGTGTCGGGTCGAAGCCAGCGAGCATGGAACGCAGAAAGAGCCGCCGGCGTCAGCGCCTTGACGACCGCAGCATCGCCCGTCCCGCTTCCGGCGACGGCATAGGGGTGATCCTTGCCCCAAAGCAGTGGGGGCATGACACGGGCCGCGATGGCGTTGGGTTCCTTCAGTTCCGCTGCAATCCCGGCCAGTTGCTGGGTGCGAACGCGGTTAACTTCATCGGGTGCAAAGGCGGGATTGCGAATGACATCTGCGAGCAAATCGAGCGACAGGCCCAGATTGGCGGACAGCGCCGAAATCCCGATATTGGTGCGATCGAGGTTGGCACCCGTCGAGATACCGGCCCCCAGCCGTTCGCCTTCCTCCGCAATCTCGCGGGAGTTGCGGGTTCTGGTGCCTTCGCGCATCACGCGCAGCATCAGCGACTGGGTGCCAAGCGCATCCTTGGGGTCGGCCGCATAGCCCGCGTCGAACGATACGCTGACTTGAACCGCAGGAACGGCCGCGCGGCGGGCAAAATAGACTTCCATGCCGTTGTTGAGCTTCGCCCGCTCAATCGCCGGGAAACTGAGTGCGGAGAAAGAACCGACCGGTGGGAGTTTCGAATAATCGAGCGTTACGGCCTCTTGAGGCGCGGCGGGCGGCTCGACCTTGGTCGCTTCCTCATAGGCGGCGCGCTCACCCGGCTCGACCGTCAGCGCATAGACAGGTCGCGAGAGCCATTTCTGCATCGCGGCTATGACCGTGGCGGGCGTGGCGCTCGCATATTCGGCCATTTCCTTGCGATAATAGTCCGCGTCGTTCGAATAGAGAGCGCCTTCGGCAAGCGCCACAGCCTTGCCGCCAAAGCCGCCGACCGATTCAAGGCCGGAGATTTTTCCCGACACAGCCCGCGTCGCCACGCGCTGCACTTCGTCGGCGCTCGGCCCCTTCGCCATCAATTCGGCGAGCAGTTCATCAAGCCGCTTGTTGACTGCCGCGACACCCGCCCCCGGCCGGACATCGACCGTGATCTCGGCGATGCTCATCTGGGCAAAGGTCTGAACACTGGCCGAGACGTTCACCGCCAGCTTTTCGTCACGCACCAGCGCATTGTCGAGCCTTGAGCTGGACAAACCACCAAGCACGGCCATGCCTACCGAAAGCGGCACCGTGTCCGCGTTATTCAGGCCGGGAACCACCCACCAGCGATAGAGGCGCGTGGTCGCGACCTGATCCTTCATTACTTCCGATCGGGATGCCGGAAGTGTCGGGATCGGCGCTGCGACCACATTCTGCTTCGGCCCTGCCGGGAAACTGCCAAAATGCCTTTCCACCATCTTGCGGGCCGCTGGCACGTCGATATCGCCAGCCAGCACCAGCACCGCGTTGTTCGGGCCATAGTGCTGGCGGAACCAGCCCTTCACATCCTCAAGGCTGGCCGCGTCGAGATCGGCCATCGAACCGATGGTAGAATGGCCATAGGGGTGGTCGGCGGGGAACAGGCCTGCAATTTGCGCATATTCGGTCAAACCGAAGGGCTGGGTGTCGCCCTGGCGCTTTTCGTTCTGGACGACGCTGCGCTGGTTATCGAGCTTGCCCTGCGTGATCCCACCGAGCAGGTGACCCATGCGATCCGCTTCCATGAAAAGGGCGCGATCGAGTGCTGCGGACGGCACGGTTTCGAAATAGTTCGTGCGATCGAACCATGTCGTTCCGTTGGTATCGGTTGCACCGATCTGCTGAAGCGGCTCGAAAAAGTCTCCAGGCACATTTTCCGAGCCGTTGAACATCAGATGCTCGAACAGATGGGCAAAGCCGGTCCTGCCCTTGGGCTCATGCTTGGAGCCGACGTCGTACCAGACCGAAACGGCCACCACGGGGGCTTTGCGGTCGGTATGAACAATCACCCGCAGGCCGTTCTTCAGGGTGAATTGCTGGTAGGGAATGTTCACTGCCTTGACGAGGCTTGAGACCGGCGCGGGCACTGCTGCAAGTGCCGGGGTCATCCACAGGGCGGCAAGCGGCAACAGGGCAACAACAGCGGAAATACGACGCATACAGAAAGGTTCCTTAATTGGGGTCAGTTCACGCGGTAGGCGCGCTTGGCATGGATAGCGAGATCGTTGCGGTCAAAATGCACGGGCTTGAAGCGATGTTCGACGAACAGCTTCATCTGATCGGTGTAGTGCGGCGAATTCGGCCGATTGGTGGCCGCGCCATAGGGCTGGATCGACTGCGACGATACGCGGCCGGCCTTGTCCCAGTTGACCAGCATGATGAAACTGTCGCCATGCTTGACGCGCATCTGGCCGTCCGGCTGCGGATCCCAGGTCGTTGCGGCCCGCAGCGTATCCGTACCGCCATTGGCAGGAAGGTTGGTCTTGCCACGGATCATTCTCTGAACGAGTCCAAGTGGTGGATCAATCCGGCCAAAGCCCTTCATCAACCGGTCGACCACCTCGCGCAGTTTGGTTCGGCCATCGGGCAACGCATCGCCGTGATAGGCGGCCGAATTTGCCAGATGCATCATTGCCTCGCCAAGCGCATCGGCCGGAGCATTGCCGTCGCTGTTCCAGTCCCATTTGGCGAGCAGCGTCTGCGCCTTGGCAAGATCGGGCTCGGCCTTGAGATCGAGCGCCATGATCTTTTCCATCCAGCGCCCGGCAAAGCTGTCCCGGCTATAGGCCGTATCGAATTTGATCTGGAGCAGCCGGTCGGGCGTGATCGATCGCTTTTCCGCTGAGAGCAGTTCGATCGCACGAACGATCCGGTTGGTCATGCGCCGCTCGATCCCTAGCAGCGGGGAGAAGTCTTTCGGGTCGAGTTCCGAACCCGGCCCGGCGGCAATGAACGGCGTATTGTTGGCGTTCACGAGATAGCCACTTGCCGGATCGACAAGCTTCGGCATCCGGTCAAAGCCAAGCGCGCCTTCCCACATCGCGGCGGACGTATCTCCGGGAAGTATCCCCGTATAATCGAAACCGGGCTTTCGCGGCGGAAACAGGGCGTTGTAGACATAGGCGATCCGCCCGGTTCTGTCAGCATAGATGAAATTGGTCGCCGGAATGCCTCCCAGCGACATAGCCCCGGTCCATTCCGCCCAGTTGCGTGCCTTGGTGATCCGGAAATATTGCTCGAGGCTCCTCGCCTGTCCGATCGCCGCATAACGAACTGCGAAAGCACCGTTCGCGTTAACGATCACCGGCCCCTGGATCGCATGATGGACATTCTTCGGGATGGGCACCGTGAAAGGGCCGAACCGAACCGGAAGCCAGACGCGCTTCTTCTCGAGCTCCAGCCATTTGCCGTCATAGCGATACCGGGTACCGTCATCGTTCAGGACAAGCTTGTAGACGTCGATCAGATCAGGTCCGTTGACTGTATTGGTCCAGCCAAGGTCACGGTTGTGCCCGAGCAGGACAAAGGGAGAGCCCGGGAAAAGCGCGCCGGCCATATGCAGCCCTTCGCCCGAATGCATCACCGCCTCATACCAGGCGACACCACCCTCGTAAGGTTGGTGCGAGTTCGAGACCAGCCACGTCTTGCCGTCGGTCATGCGCTGCGGCGACAAGGCAAAGGCATTCGATCCGTTCATCGCCGGATCACGGCCAACAGGCGTCATGGCCGCAGCAGTTCCGCGCGGCGGTGCCTTGTCCTGCGAGAGCTTCCCGATCGTCTCGTCCAGCCCGAAAAAGAAGGGCGATCGCAGGATAAAGCCCGCCGCAATGTCCTCTCCGTTGACGGGGAAGAGCCCGCGCAACCGGACTTCGTCCGGATGGGTCGCGGCATAATGATTGAGCCCGGCCGCATAGGCTTCGAGGACCGCCCGGACGTCGGCGGGTATCCCGGCATATTCGCGCGACGAGGTGTCGCGCACACGGAGCAGGTGATAGACATAGTCGATCTTGGCACCGTCCGGGCCGAGCATTGCCCCGGTCCGGCCGCGCGTCATCGCAACCACTTCCTCGACAGTCGAGAAATCGTCTTCGGAATGCGCATAAGCGAGACCATAGGAAGCATCGGCATCGGTCTTGCCAAAGATGTGCGGCACACCGAATTCGTCGCGCACAATCCGGGCGTCATATATATGCGCCGGTGGAGGCGTATAGCGCGTCGTGACCAGCGGCTCCCAGAACAGCGACACGCCAAGCAAGATCACAAGCAAAAACAACAGCCATTTGGCGAACCGCATCATAATTCAATCCACGCTCTTATCCTCAGCCTATCATGCCTTTACCCTTGAGGAAGTGGGAAAGATGCACAAAAGGGTTGTGTTGCAGAATAGCAACACCATATCACGGCGAGAGAAGGATTTTGGATGAACCTCGAAAAATTCACCGACCGCGCCAAGGGCTTCCTGCAATCGGCTCAGACCGTTGCCATTCGCATGAATCACCAGCGCATTTCGCCCGAGCATATGCTGAAGGCATTACTTGAAGATGAGCAGGGCATGGCTGCGGGGCTTATCAAGGCAGCCGGTGGGGATGCCATGATCGCGGTGCGGGAAATCGATGCCGTATTGGCAAAGGTTCCGGCCGTATCCGGCAGCGGGGCGCAGCAAACCCCCAGCCTCGATAACGACCTTGTGCGCATCCTCGATTCCGCCGAACAGGTCGCCCAGAAGGCTGGGGACAGCTTCGTCACGGTCGAGCGGTTGTTGCTTGCACTGGCACTCGCCACGACGACCACGGCTGGCAAGGCCCTTGCTGCCGCCGGCCTCAAGGCCGAGGCACTCAATGCTGCAATCAACGATCTACGCGGCGGACGGACGGCGGATACTGCCTCTGCCGAGGATCGTTACGATGCGCTCAAGAAGTTCGCCCGCGACCTGACCCAGGCGGCACGCGACGGCAAGCTCGATCCCGTCATCGGACGCGACGAGGAAATCCGCCGCACCATCCAGATTCTGGCGCGGCGCACCAAGAACAATCCCGTGCTGATCGGTGAACCCGGCGTTGGCAAAACTGCTATTGCTGAAGGCCTTGCGCTTCGCATTGCGAATGGCGATGTGCCCGACGGCCTCAAGGGCCGCAGCCTGATGGCGCTCGATATGGGCTCATTGATTGCGGGCGCCAAATATCGCGGTGAATTTGAAGAGCGGCTCAAAGGCGTCCTTGACGAAGTGCGCGGCGCCGAAGGCCAGATCGTTCTATTCATAGATGAAATGCACACACTGATCGGCGCAGGCAAATCCGAAGGCGCAATGGACGCGTCCAACCTTTTGAAGCCGGCCTTGGCACGGGGAGAGCTACATTGCATCGGCGCAACAACGCTTGACGAGTATCGCAAGCATGTCGAAAAAGACGCCGCGCTCCAGCGGCGCTTCCAGCCGGTCTTTATCGGTGAGCCGACGGTCGAGGATTCAATCTCGATCCTGCGGGGCCTCAAGGAAAAATATGAACTGCACCACGGCGTGCGGATCACCGACGGCGCGCTGGTGGCGGCAGCGACGTTGTCGCACCGTTATATCTCCGACCGCTTCCTGCCCGACAAGGCGATCGACCTGATGGACGAAGCGGCGTCCCGGCTGCGGATGGAAGTCGAATCGAAGCCGGAGGCGATAGAGACTCTCGATCGCAAGATCATCCAGCTGAAAATCGAAACCCTCGCTCTTGAGAAAGAAAGCGATGCGGCATCGAAGGAACGCCTTGCCAACCTCCATGCCGAGCTTGCCAATCTTGAGGAGCAATCCGCGTCGCTCACGACGCGCTGGCAGGCCGAAAAGGACAAGATCCATTCGGAAACGAAGCTCAAGGAGCAACTCGATGTGGCTCGCTTGCAACTCGAACAGGCGCAGCGCGGCGGCGATCTCGCCAAGGCGGGAGAGTTGCAATACGGCACGATCCCGACGCTCGAGAAGCAACTCGCGGATGCCGCGAATGCCGCTGCGGGCGCGATGCTGCGCGAAGAAGTAACGGCGGACGACATTGCCTCGGTTGTCGCCAAATGGACGGGCATCCCGATGGAACGGATGCTGACCGGCGAGCGCGAAAAGCTGCTCGCAATGGAAGAGACGATCGGCAAGCGCGTCATCGGCCAGGCCGATGCAGTGAAGGCCGTCTCGACCGCCGTCCGCCGGGCCCGTGCAGGCTTGCAGGATCCAAACCGGCCGCTGGGCAGCTTCCTCTTTCTCGGCCCGACGGGCGTGGGCAAGACCGAACTGACCAAGGCGCTGGCAGGCTTCCTGTTCGATGACGATGCGGCGATGGTCCGGATCGACATGAGCGAATTCATGGAAAAGCACTCGGTCGCGCGGCTGATCGGCGCGCCTCCGGGCTATGTCGGTTATGAAGAAGGTGGTGTGCTCACCGAGGCGGTGCGGCGGCGGCCTTACCAGGTTGTATTGTTCGACGAGGTCGAGAAGGCGCATAGCGATGTGTTCAACGTGCTGTTGCAGGTGCTCGACGACGGTCGCCTGACCGACGGGCAGGGCCGCACGGTCGATTTCACCAACACGCTGATCATCCTGACCTCAAACCTTGGCAGCCAGTTCATCGCCTCATTGGGCGACGGCGAGGATGTCGAGAGCGTCGAACCACAAGTGATGGATCTTGTCCGTGCGCATTTCCGCCCCGAATTCCTGAACCGTCTTGACGAGATCATCCTGTTCCACCGGTTGGGCGCCAATCATATGGGCCCGATTGTGGAAATCCAGGTCGCTCGCGTGGGCAAACTGCTGGCTGATCGCAAGGTCACGCTCGACCTGACGGACGCCGCGCGCGCATGGCTGGGCCGGGTTGGCTATGATCCTGTCTATGGTGCACGGCCCCTCAAACGCGCCGTGCAGAAATATCTGCAAGACCCATTGGCCGACAAGATATTGCGCGGTGAGGTGCTTGACGGCTCGACCGTCCGTGTGGACGAAGGCGACGGCGGATTGGTACTTAAATAGCTTGTCCGGCCATGGAACTAAGAGACCAGTGAGAGGCGGGGCGATTCAGCCGCACCCAGCGTGACCGATTCTACCCCCGGGAGCACTTCGATTCGCGCGGCAAGCTCGGCATCGAGCGCCAAGTCGCGACCGAGGCGGAGTTTGGCCTCGCCAGTTGCAGTGGGAATGATTGCGATCAACTCGCCCCGCCCGCCGCGTGAACCTGCCACCAGCGCGGAAAGCGATACGAGTGCCGAAGCATCGGACAGGCGCAATTCGGCCTTGAGCCGCGTATTGGCAGCCAGCGCCTCGAAGAGTTGTAGCCGTTTCAGCGTGACACGGGGCGCTTCCTCACCGGGCTTGCGATCGAGCTCAACGGTGAGAAGCGCGCAGGCGCCGGTACGGCCCGCCTCTTCAAGTTCGTTGGACACGAGATCGTCAAAGCAGGTCGCAATGAACTGCCCGCTCGCGTCGGATAATGTCGCCATGGCATATCGGCGACCCCGTGCCGAAGTGCGCCAACGGACATCTTCGACGAGTCCGGCCATCACGGCCCCCGTGCGAGAACCATCGACGGGCGCGGGCAGCGAACAGATCGCCCCGAAGCTGCGGGCATGATGCGCATCGGCCAGATGGCGGTAACGATCGACCGGGTGCGCCGAAAGGTAGAAGCCGAATGCTTCCTTTTCCTGCGTCATTCTCTCGGCTAGGGACCAGTGCGCGCCATTGGGCAATTGAACCGCAGCTATGCTGGTTTCTTCACCTCCGAACAGCCCGCCCTGTCCGCTCACGCGCGCATTTTCGACTTGGCCGGCAACGGCAATGATTGTTTCGGCAGATTGGAATACGCCCGCGCGCTGCGGCTCGATACCGTCGAACGCACCCGCCCCTGCTAGGCTTTCGATCTGGCGGCGGTTGAGAAGGCGCGCTCCGATCCGATCCGCAAAATCGTCAATCGAAGCGAACAGCCCATTGGCCTGACGCTCGGCGCATAGTGTCTCCATTGCGCCTTCACCAACGCCCTTCAGGGCGCCGAGAGCATACCGCACCGCCAACCGGTCATCGGCGCGCTGGACACTGAAATCGGCAATGCTGGCATTGATGCAGGGCGGCAGCAGCGCGACATCCAGCCGCCGCATGTCATCTGCGAAAATGCTGAGTTTGTCGGTGTTGCTGATGTCGAAGCTCATCGAGGCGGCGAAGAAGTCCTCCCGGTGGTGCGCCTTGAGCCAAGCCGTCTGATAGGCGAGCAAGGCATAGGCCGCCGCGTGACTCTTGTTGAAGCCATAGCCTGCAAACTTGTCGATCAGGTCGAACAGCTCGTTCGCCTTCACCGTATTGATCTGGTTGTGCTCGGCGCAGCCCGTGACGAAGGTTTCGCGCTGGGCGTCCATTTCTGATTTGATCTTCTTGCCCATCGCGCGGCGGAGCAGGTCGGCACCGCCCAGCGTGTAGCCCGCAAGAACCTGCGCCGCCTGCATCACCTGTTCCTGGTAGACGAAGACCCCGTATGTTTCGGCCAGGATGGTTTCGAGCAAGGGGTGCGGATATTCGATCACAACGCGGCCGTTCTTCCGGTCGCCGAACAGGCCGATATTGTCCATCGGGCCGGGCCGATAGAGCGAAACGAGGGCGATAATGTCCCCGAAGTTGGACGGGCGCATTGCGGCAAGGGTCCGCCGCATCCCTTCGGATTCCAGCTGGAACACGCCGACAGTATCGCCACGCTGGAGGAGCGCATAGACCGCTTCATCCTCCCATTCGAGCGCATCGAGATCGGGGCGAACGCCGGTTCGAGCCTCAATCAGGTCGCACGCCTTTTTGAGCACCGAGAGCGTTTTGAGGCCAAGGAAGTCGAACTTCACGAGCCCCGCAGCCTCGCAATATTTCATGTCGAACTGCGTGACCGGCATGTCCGAGCGCGGGTCGCGGTAGAGAGGAACGAGCTGAGAGAGTGGCCTGTCCCCGATCACCACCCCCGCCGCATGGGTCGAACTATGTCGCGGCAGGCCTTCGAGTTTGAGTGCAAGGTCGAACAGCCGCCGCACTTGGGCATCCGAACGGTATTCCGCAGCCAGTTCGGTCACACCATTCAGCGCGCGTTCGAGTGTCCACGGATCGGTCGGGTGGTTGGGCACGAGCTTTGCCAGCCGGTCGACATGGCCATAGCTCATCTGGAGGACGCGCCCCGTATCCTTGAGGACGGCGCGCGCCTTCAACCGTCCGAAAGTGATGATCTGCGCGACCTGGTCACGGCCATATTTGGTCTGGACGTAACGGATCACTTCCTCGCGCCGGGTTTCGCAGAAGTCGATATCGAAATCGGGCATCGAGACGCGTTCCGGGTTGAGGAAGCGTTCGAACAGCAACCCGAGTTTTATCGGATCGAGATCGGTGATGGTCAGCGACCACGCCACGACCGAGCCCGCGCCCGATCCGCGGCCCGGCCCGACCGGTATCCCCTGCTCCTTCGCCCATTTGATGAAATCGGCAACGATCAGGAAATAGCCCGCAAAGCCCATCGAGACGATGACTTCGAGTTCAAACGCCAGCCGCTCGCGATAGGCCGTGTGCTCGGCTTCGGGGATGCGTACCAGTCGACGTTCAAGACCGGCCGCCGCATCGACCTCCAGATCGCCAACAACCTTGGGTAGGATGGGATCGCGCTGCGGTGCCATCACCGCACAGCGTTGAGCCACTACAAGGGTATTGGCCAAAGCCTCTGGCAAGTCGGCGAACAACAGTCGCATGTCGCGCGCAGGCTTGATCCAGGCGTCGGGCGAACTCTTGATGCGGTCGTCATTATCGACATAACCCGAATGCGCGATGCACAGCATGGCATCGTGCGCATCGTGGAAGTCCGCCTCCGCAAAATTTGCAGGATTGGTTGCCACGAGCGGCAGGTCGAGCTGATGGGCAATATCGATCAGGCCGGCCTCGCTTGCGCCCTCGATCGGATCGAGTGTGCGGGCAATCTCGACATAGACGCGACCGGGGAAAAGCTGCAGCAAGCGATCGGCAAAACCGGCGGCGGCATATTCCTGCCCTTCGGCAATCAGCCGCGCCATTGCGCCTTCCGCACCGCCCGTCAGCACAATCAGACCTTCACTATGCGCCTCCAATTGCTCGAACGTGACGTGCGCCTGTTCCTCAGGCGGGCGGTCAAGATGCGCTGCGGATGTCAGCGCGCAAAGATTAAGATAGCCCGCTTCATCCTGCGCATAAAGCGGCAGCCAGTCATAGGCCGGCGGCACAGCATCCGGGCGATCCGGGCGGGATACCGCCAGCAACGCTCCGATAATCGGCTGGACGCCCACCGCCGCGCAGGCCTGCGAAAATTCCATAGCGCCGTAGAGGCCGTTGCGGTCGGCAATCGCGGCGGCCGGAAAGCCGAGTTCGCGCGCACGCTTGGCAATACCCTTGGGATCGATCGCGCCTTCGAGCATCGAATAGGCGGACAGGATTCGTAAAGGAACGAACGGCGCATGCGGCATGCATACGTCTTAGGCGGCGGCAGGGGCTTTGTGAACCGCCGCCCCGCAATCATCTGGGGATAAACAGTTCGCCACCGTCACCCCGTTTGTCCTGAGCCTGTCGAAGGACTGCTCTTTTCTTCGGCAAAATGCCGGAGGACAACCCTTCGACAGGCTCAGGGTGAACGGAGCGGGGTGTTGGGCCGGTTCAGAGCAGCTTGTCAATATCGCCCTTGAGGCCTTCGGGCTTTTCGGTCGGCGCGTGGCGCGAGACAACCTTGCCATTCTTGTCGACCAGAAACTTGGTGAAATTCCACTTGATCGACTGGAGCCCGAGCAGTCCGGGCTTCTCCTTCTTCAGATGCTTGTAGAGCGGGTCGGCCCCGTCGCCATTGACCTCAATCTTGGCCATCATCGGGAAGGTCACGTCATAGGTCAGTGAACAGAAATTCGCGATCTCTTCGGCATTGCCCGGTTCTTGCGCGCCGAACTGGTTGCACGGGAAAGCGATGATCTCGATCTTGTCGCCATATTCGCGATGGAGCGCCTCAAGCCCTTCATACTGCGGCGTGAAACCGCATTTCGAGGCTGTGTTGACGATCAGCATCGGCTTGCCGGAAAAGTCCGACAGCTTCTGTTCGGTGCCGTCCGGTTTTTTGACGGTGAAATCATGAACGCTGGTCATTGTCTCTCCTACGACCCTTTCTGGCGAGTCGGGCCAATGTGCGTCACAATGAGCCGAAGATCAAATGGATGGTGGATACATCGCGTCTTGCCATCTCGGCGAAGCAAACTCACAAACTTCACACGGAATCGCTGTTTCATTCGCCCTCGATGATAGGGTTATTCTCTCTATAACGAGTAGCATGGCCGAATATCCCATCATCTTCGACGCCAACGCGATGCGCAGCCTGCTCGCAGGCAACAAGACGCAAACACGGTTGCTCGCCACATCCCCGCTTAGGGAATGCGAGCCAGGCGATCGCCTGTGGGTCAAAGAGGCATGCGCCGGTGGGCGAATACCGGACGGCCAGTCGCGAGAGCATTTCTCAGCGATACGCAAAGCGGAGTTCGTCGTCTTTGTGGACGGGTGGCGGCGACACCGGAGCGGTCAAGGTAATGCCGGATCTGTTCCAACAAGTCGCAAGCTGGAATGGACGCCGGCGATCCATATGCCGCAGTGGGCATCGCGAGCGACACTTGTCATTGAATCCGTACGCTTGGAACCCCTGCAGAGCATCGATCGGCGCGACTTTGCTATCGAAGGTCAATTTGCGACTTTTGTCGGTTTGCTCTGGCGGTGGCGCAAGCCGATCCGCGGCCTGTGGCGCGATCCCAGAGGTGCCTTCGCTGCGATTTGGAATGCCACGCACGGCACAAGCGGCGAACGATGGGAGGATAACCCCGACACTATCGTCCTGAGCTTCCGCGTGGAAAGGCAATAGTCTTGTTGGAAAATCGTCAGGCTGCGTCGCCCGCCGCTTCCTTTTCCTTGTGGTTATACACCCGCACCGGTTCCTTGGTGCCTGCGACCACATCCTTGTCGATCATGACTTCATCGACGCCGTCCATCGTCGGCAGGTCGAACATGGTGTCGAGCAATATGCCTTCGAGGATCGAGCGTAGCCCGCGCGCACCCGTCTTGCGGTCGATACCCTTCTTGGCCACCGAAACCAGCGCGTCCTCGGTGAAGCCCAGCTTCACATCTTCCATGTCGAACAGCTTTTGATACTGTTTGACCAGCGCATTTTTGGGTTCTTTCAGAATCTTCACCAGCGCATCGACGTCGAGATCCTCGAGCGTCGCGATCACAGGCAGACGGCCGACGAATTCCGGGATCAAGCCATACTTCAGCAGATCTTCCGGCTCGCCCTGCCTCAGGATTTCGCCGGTGCGCCGGTCGTCCGAGCCCGACACATGCGCGCCGAAGCCTATCGACTTGCCCTGCAAACGATCCGAAATGATCTTCTCAAGCCCCGAAAAAGCGCCGCCACAGATAAAGAGGATGTTGGTCGTATCGACTTGCAGGAATTCCTGCTGCGGATGCTTGCGGCCACCCTGGGGCGGAACGCTTGCAACAGTGCCTTCCATCATCTTCAGGAGCGCCTGCTGGACGCCCTCGCCCGACACGTCGCGGGTGATCGAGGGATTCTCGGCCTTGCGGCTGATCTTGTCGATTTCGTCGATATAGACGATGCCGCGCTGGGCACGTTCGACGTTGTAATCCGACGCCTGTAGCAGTTTCAAAATGATGTTTTCGACGTCCTCGCCGACATAGCCCGCTTCGGTCAGCGTCGTGGCATCGGCCATGGTGAAAGGCACATCAAGGATGCGCGCCAGCGTCTGGGCAAGAAGCGTCTTGCCGCAACCGGTCGGGCCGACAAGTAGTATGTTCGACTTGGCGAGTTCCACATCGGCGCCCTTGGCCCCGTGGTTCAATCGCTTGTAATGATTGTGAACTGCGACCGACAAGACGCGCTTGGCCGAACGCTGGCCGATGACATAGTCGTCGAGCACGTTGCAGATTTCCTGCGGCGTCGGAACGCCGCCGTCCTTCTTGCTGACCAGCGCGGATTTGGTTTCCTCACGGATGATGTCGTTGCACAGGTCAACGCATTCGTCGCAGATGAAGACGGTCGGGCCGGCGATGAGCTTGCGCACCTCATGCTGCGATTTGCCGCAGAACGAGCAATAAAGCGTACTCTTGGTATCAGTGCCGCTGAGCTTCGTCATTCAAACCTTCCCCGGAAAACCGGCAAGTCGAGCTGTTACCGTCATGTTACAGCCAGAATCCTAACCGGCAATGGCCTAAATTGGTTTACGTTCTATGTGAAGGGGGCCGCACCGGCCCTCTACGAAGACGCGTCTTCCGCGACCGGAGGCCGTTTGTCGAACACTTCGTCGATCAGCCCGAAGGTCTTGGCTTCGTCCGCGGTCATGAAATTGTCACGCTCGACGGCCGTTTCGATCGTTTTCACATCTTTGCCCGTATATTTTGCATAGAGCTCGTTCATGCTGGCGCGGATGCGCAGAATTTCGGTCGCCTGGATCGCAATATCAGTCGCCTGGCCCTGCGCACCACCCGAAGGCTGGTGGACCATAATCCGGGCGTTTGTGAGCGCGACGCGCATCCCCGGCTCGCCGGAGGCCAGCAGGAAGCTGCCCATCGAGGCAGCCTGACCCGTGCACACCGTGCCGACCTTGGGCCGGATATATTGCATTGTATCGTGGATCGCCATGCCGGCCGTCACCACCCCGCCCGGCGAGTTGATGTACATCCATATGTCCTTTTTCGGGTTTTCCGATTCGAGGAACAGCAGCTGGGCCGTGATAACCGAGGCCATGCTGTCCTCTATCCCGCCGGTGATAAAAATGATCCGTTCGCGCAATAGTCGCGAAAAAATGTCGAAACTGCGTTCGCCCCGGTTGGACTGTTCGATAACGATGGGAATCAGCGTGTCTGCCGGGTGCATGTTAAATCCTTGCCTTGTTTGTGACGCCCTATGTCGGAGGTCGGGCGGAAACTTCAAGCCCCCACGTTGTGCCTGACATGCAGAACCCGCCCCGGCCTTCGCCGGGACGGGCTCGCATAGCGCATCATATGCTACATCTTGAACGTCACGCGGGCATAACCGAACTGCCCCGGAACGTCATAGGTCGTGGGATCGAAGTTGTTCAGGCCGCAGCTAATGCACGGTGGCGGGCTGACATTGAACAGGTTGTTGACGCCAAGCGTCAGCCCCACACGGTCGCCCAGAAACGCCGGCGTCCAGCCGAACTGGAAATCGGTGTAGAGCTTGCGCTTGAGCCCGTTGACGGCCTGGCTTTCCTGCACTCCGGAGATGTAACGGCCTGTTATCGAAGCCGTGAAATCGGCCAGGGCCCAATCGAGCGTGGCGTTCGATTTGAACTTGGGGAAAGCCTGATCCGGGCTGCCCTGTTCGGTGCCTTCACGCTTGATGATAGTCACCCCAGCGGTTGCCGGCACCGTAATCGTATAGTCGAGCAGGAAGTTGCTGGCCCAACGGAGGCCGAACTTGCCAAGCCCGGTTTCGCCCAGCCGCCAGTTGAACGTCGCGTCGATCCCCGAAGTGCGGATACCGGCAATGTTCTGGAGGAGACCGCGGATCTGCGAAATGGCGCCCGAAGAGGTGCGGGAGATCGCCGCGCAGCTCAGCGCATCATTGGCGTTGGCACAGCGGCCAAGCAATGTATCCGCACCAATCGCCTGAATCGCGCCGTCCACCTTGATATGGTAGTAATTGGCTTCCAGCGAGAGGCCCTTGGCCCATTTCGGCGCGTAAACCGTCCCGAAAACATAGCTGTCGGACGTTTCGGCCTTCAGGTTCCTGTTGCCCCCGGTAACGACCGGAAGCTGAGGATTGTTCTGCACATAGCTGCCATTGGCCGGAACCCCCTGCGCGATGCAGTTGGTGCGGATATTGGCTGGCGTCGCGGCATTGAGGCCCGAACAGGGATCAACCAGTTCCTGATCGAAGCGTGACGGCGTGCCGAACAACTCGCCTATGCTGGGGGCACGGAAGCCTTGGGCAAAGGTGCCACGGAACAACAGGTCTTCTGCCGGGCGCCAATTGACGCCAGCCTTGAACGTGGCCTCGCTGCCCGATGTCGAATAGTCCGAATACCGCGCAGCCAGCGACAGGTCGAGCTTGTTGAAGAACGGCTTGTCTTTCAGGAGCGGCACGCTGAGTTCGCCGTAAATCTCATCGACATTGAAGCCGCCGCTGCTCGGTTGAGCCGGAATATCCGAGCCGAAACCCGCCGCGACGATCGGATCAGGGCTGAACGAACCACGCAGCACGCGATGTTCAACGCCGACCGCCAGGCCGACAGACCCTGCTGGCAGCTCGAAGAGATCGCCCGTCAAATTGGCTGTGAAGTCCTTCAGCGTCTGGCGGCTGCGATCCCGCTCGACGAAGGTTACAAAGTCAATCTGGGCCTGGGTGATCGACCCCGCCCCACCGAAGATGTTGAACGGAACGCAAGCTCCCGTGCAGGCCGCGACCGGCCCAAGTGCCTGTTGCAGGCGCTGGGCGTTGACGTTGCCGAGAAAGACCTGATTGGCGTTATTTTCGGAATAAATCGCGCTGGTATCCCAGTGCCATTCCTTGTCGCCAATATCGAAACTGCCGTCGAGCGTTCCCGCAAGATAGAAGGTATCGACGCTCTGCGCAAAGCGGCGCGTTCCCACTTCAACGAAGCGGCGGGCGATGAAATCATAATTGCGTGTACCGCCATTCGCACCCGAATCGAGCGTGACGCCAAAGGGATTGAACGGGTTGGTCACATCGATCGAGATCGTATCGAGCAAATTGCCATTTCCAGAATCGGGCCCGACAAACAGCGGTATCGGCGCCGCCTGATTCTTCGAATTGCGGCGGTTATAGACTGCCTTCAACGCAAAGTGGGTGCGACTGCCAATATCCTGCCCGAAGTTCACGAACACGCCATAGCGCTCGCTTGGCGTCAGGATGAGGTTGAACGGCGCAAAGTTGAAGCGATCGAGAGTGGTGAAACCCTTGAAGTCGCTGTTCGCGCCCGTCGGATCGAGTGGATCGAAGCGTGGCCGTCCGCCGACCGCATTCTTCAGTGTCAGATTCAGGCCCGCGCCGCCAACCGGATTGTTGACGAGGAAGCGGCCCAGCGGCGTCGCCGAACTGCACCCGCCGCCAAGGCAGCTTGTCGAACCCGGATTGGGGAACAGCGAGATGTCGCGGTCTGCCGAGCTCACACGATCCTGCTTCACATAGTTCGCGCCCACGACGAGCGTCGTGCCGCTATTGTCATTCTTGGTGCCAAAGGTGAGGCCATAATTCTGCGTCGTGCCATCCCCTTGGCGGTACTGGCCGACCTGCGCCGAAGCGTTGAAGCCACTATAGTTTTTCTTGGTGATGATATTGACGACGCCAGCGATCGCATCTGATCCATAGATGGGCGATGCGCCGTCAAGCAGCACTTCGATGCGTTCCACCAGCCCTTCGGGGATCGAGTTGAGGTCGGTCGATCCGGGAATACCGGAGGCCGAGGCACCGTTCACATAGCGAAGCCCGTCAACCAGAACCAAAGTCCGGCGCGAACCGAGGAAGCGCAGGTCGATTTCTGCCGCACCGGCGCCAACGCCACCGCCATCGGGCGGGTTGCCGAAATTGCCGCTATTGTTGAACTTGCCATTGAGCGCGCCGCCGGAGCTTGGCAGGCGCTGGAGCACATCGGCGACCGAGCTCAAGCCGGTGCGCGAGATGTCTTCGCTGTCAACAAAGACAACCGGCGCGGCCTGATCGAGCGGATCGTGACGGATGCGCGATCCGGTAACAACGATTTCGGTATCGCCAGCTTCGTCGGCAGGCGCGGTTTGCGCATAGGCCGGGTTGGCGGTCGCAATCAGGCTCACGGCCAATGCCACCGATGCGGTTCTTGCCCGCAGGCTGTTCGAATACTTCATAAAGCCTCCTATTGTTTTGTGCGCCAACAGCCGATCAACGGGCTGTCAGTTTCATGACAAGAAGATGACAGGGGGATGACTGGTTGGAAACCGATGACGGAGTTTGGACGAACGAATTGATAGGGGTCGTTGCCCGAATACCACACCGTATCGGCAAGCCACTCAGTGGTTCGATGGCGCCCGATAGGAGAGATAGGCGAGCCGCCGCACCTCAAGGCGTCCGCGCACGACCGTATCGAGGATCAGGCCGCAAAGGCCGTTGAGCGTCGCCAGGATCATCAGCCCGGTTGCCAGGATCGCCGTCGGGAAGCGCGGCACGAGGCCGGTCTTGACGAAGGTGATGAACAAGGGAATGCCAAGAATGATGCTCATCAGCATAAAAACCGTCGCAATGAAGCCGAAAAAAGCCAGCGGCCGCTCGTAACGGAACAGCTTCAGGATTGTGCCCAGGATGCGAAGCCCGTCGCCCCAGGTATTGAGTTTCGATTCCGATCCGTCGGGCCTTGCGGCATAGGCCGTAACCTGTTCGGCCACAGGCATACGCAGTTCCAACGCGTGAACCGTGATCTCGGTCTCGATCTCGAACCCGACCGAAAGGACGGGAAAGCTCTTCACAAACCGGCGCGAGAAGATCCGGTAGCCTGAAAGAATGTCGGTAAATGTCCGCCCGAAAATGCGCGCCAGCATGCCCGTGAGCATCGCATTGCCGAGCCGGTGCCCGCGGCGATACGCCGCCTCTACCTCCGATTTGCGCGCGCCGACAACCATGTCGAGATTGTCATCGATCAGTTGCTTCACCAGCGCAGGCGCGGCGGCGGCGTCATAGGTCGCATCGCCATCGGCCATGACATAGATATCGGCATCGACATCAGCGAACATGCGGCGCACGACATTGCCTTTGCCCTGCATCCGTTCGGTGCGGACGATAGCACCGGCGGCCGCCGCGACTTCGCGCGTCGCGTCGCTGCTGTTATTGTCATAAACATAGATCGCGGCACCCGGCAGCGCTGCGCGGAAATCGGCAATTGTCTGCGCAATCGCCGCCGCTTCATTGTAACAGGGCAGCAGCACGGCAATGCGCAGGGAATTCTCGGTCATGCCCGCGCTCCTAACCCCAAACACGGTAAATTTCGATTAAATTCAGCCCCCGGGCAAAGCGGGTTCGGCATTGCCGCCATGCTGTGATTGTGCCATGTTCCGCATGTCTACCTGGACAATGGTTGCGTATGCGTAGTTGCACCACCTAAACAGGGAGGTTTATCATGCAAAAAGCGATATTTTCCACGATAACGGTGTTGGCCTTGGTCAGTGCCGGTACGGCGCAGGCTGCGCAAGATGCAGGGTTGAGTGTTTACGATTCCAGCGGCATGGCCATGCAGCGCAGCGTTGGCGGCCAGGCGAGCCTCAGTCTGAAGTTCGGAGACAAGCGGGTCGTTCGTGGGGAAGACAGGTTGCGCCTCAAGATGAGCGCGGGCCCGGTCTTCGTCCGCGCTGACGGCAACCGCTTTGCCTCCGGGTTGGTCTCGGCGAGCGTTTCTCCGTCCTACAAAGCCGAACTCGCCTTTGCGAACCGTCCGGTTGCCACGCACTACACAGCTCTCGGCCTTAAAGAGGCCGATGCGCGCGGCCCCGATGGCCAGCGGCTTGGCTTCAGCTCGGGCAAGGAATGGTTGCCCTGGGGACTCGGTATCCTCGTGGCTGTTGGGCTGGGATTCCTCATATTCGACGGTGACGGTTCCAGCAGCAGCAGTTCGAGTTCGTCCGGCGGGGCATAATCGCCGGGCATAATGAACAGGCATGGGCGGGCGTCCGTCGCCACCCATGCCTGTCATGAACATGCTATCGAAGTGGCGACGCTCGCGCGAATGACCTGATCCTGCAAAATCCTCCCCATCGGGGGAGGTGGTAGCCCGAAGGGCTGACGGAGGGGGCCCTAACGTAAAGCACGCGAGAGCGTGCAGCCGCTGTCGCGGCTTTCCTGTCAGGCCCCTCTCCGTCTCACTTCGTGAGCCACCTCTCCCGGAGGGAGAGGATTTGGCGGCGGTTTCACCGACGGCGCCGTGGCTATTTTGCCTTTTTCGCAGGTGCCTTTTTGGCGGCGGGCTTGGCTTCGGCCTTGGGTGCGGCTTCCTTCTTCAGCGCAGGCTTTGCAGCCTTGGCGGGCGCGGCGTCCTTCTTGGCAGCAGCCTTTTTGGGAGCCGCCGCCTTCTTCGCCTTGGGCGCGTGATCATGTCCACAGCCCGGGCCGTGGACATGGCCTTCATCCTCTTCCGCCTCGATTGCGGCTTCGAGTTCGGCGCGGGTCACGGCGCGGTCGGTGATTTCGGCCTTGGCAAAGAGGAAATCGACAACCTTGTCTTCATAGAGCGGCGCGCGGAGCTGGGCTGAGGCCATCGCATCGGCTTGCACATATTCGACGAAGCGCTGGCGATCCTTGGGATCATATTGCTGCGCAGCCTGCTGGATCAGGCGGCTCATTTCCGCGCTCGAAATCTCGATCTTGTTTTCGCGGCCGATTTCGGAGAGCAACAGCCCAAGCCGGACGCGACGCACGGCGATGCCGCGATACTCGTCCTTTTCGGCTTCCATTTCCGCAAGCGCCGCCGCTGGGTCGGCCTCATGGCCCGCCTCATGCTCGAGCTGCTTCCAGATCTGGTCGAATTCGGCTTCGACCATCGAGGGCGGCACGTCAAAATCATGCGCGGCGGCCAGCTGGTCAAGCAGGCGGCGCTTCATGTGCGTGCGCGTCAGGCCGTTGAGCTCCTGCTCGATATTACCCTTGAAAAGGCCGCGTAGCTGTTCAAGCCCTTCAAGGCCGAGCGATTTGGCGAAGTCGTCATCGGCCTTGGCTTCCTTCGCGACACGGACATCGTTGATGACCAGATCGAAGGTCGCAGCCTTGCCCTTCAGATAATCGACCGAATATTCCTCGGGGAAAGTGACCTTGATGGTCTTTTCCTCATTCGCCTTGACGCCGATCATGCCTTCTTCAAAGCCCGGGATCATGCGGCCCGAACCGAGTTCGATGCCCGCGCCTTCGCCCTTGCCGCCGTCAAATTCGACGCCGTCGATCTTGCCGAGGAAATCGACGATCACGAGATCGCCAAGCGCTGCCTTGTGGCCCTTGGGCGCGTCTTCATATGTCTTCTGCTGATTGGCGAGCTCCATGACCGCCGCATCGATGGCCGCTTCATCGGCTTCGACCGTCAGCCGTTCGAGCTTCAGCCCGTCGATGCTTGCCGCCGGCACATCGGGAAGCACTTCCAGCGCGACCTTGAGTTCGGCATCCTTGCCGTGCGCATAGCCATCGACCAGTTCGACCGAAGGCGACATGGCCGGGCGCAGCTTCTGCTTGGCGACGAGCGACTGGACGCCTTCCTGGATCGAGGTGTTGAGCGCATCGGCCTGAATCGATTCACCGTGCATCTTGCGGACGAGATTGGCCGGAACCTTGCCGGGGCGAAAGCCGGGCATGCGCATCTGCGGCGCGACCTTGCGGATTTCTCCTTCGACGCGGGCTTCGATATCCTTGGCCTTGATGGTCAGCGTGTAGCCGCGCTTCAGGCCTTCGTTCAACGTCTCGACAATCTGCATGGTCAGCCAATCAATCCTTAATTCTCAATGTGAAACGGCCCGCAACGGTGCGGCGGCTCCACTGGTGCGGGCGAAGGGACTCGAACCCCCACACCTTGCGATACCAGAACCTAAATCTGGCGCGTCTACCAGTTCCGCCACGCCCGCACGAGCCCAGTCAGGCGCGGCTCTATAACGCGTTCGGGCGCAAGGGCAAGGGTAGCATTGTCTGCACCCCCAAGCACAACCCGCAAGATGCCAGGCCGTCCCCCGTTTTCCATCATTCGCTCAGCGCTCGCGTACGGGCCTCAAGATGTCTGACAATCCCGATTGCGATGGATCAGGAAGGGCGCGAACGGCGTCCAGAACCGGCTGACCGTCGCCATTGGATGGCGGCGACAGGTTCGCGAGTCGATTGATCAGCAGCCCGCCGGCTCGGTCAATCCGCACAGGCCCGCGATTTGGGAACCGCACATCGGCCCGATAATTGGCTGGAACCACTCTGCTCGCACCCAGAACCGGAACCGGATCGCCGTCTTTGAATGGGATCACAAGGGCGATGGATGATATGGTGAATGGCCGATCGATCAAATCCGACGAGAGGCGATGGGAGGCAAGCTCGGGCACCGCTCCAATGCCGCCTTCCGATGCGATCAGCACGGAGCCGAGGTCGGTCACCTGATCTGGTTCTACCGTGAAGGCATATGAGCCAAGGCAAAAGCATGTCTCCTGTGTGCCATGAATGACATATTCACCCGGTGATACGATAGCGACAAATACGCTCCTGTCCGTGCCAACCAAATAGGGTTTCAGCCCAAATTGCTCCCCAACGGTTTCGCCCTTTCTGATAGGAGAAATCGCGCGCGACCGGGAAAACATCAATTCTCCAAGCCTCCGGTCGAAGCGCCAGATATACAGGGGAGCGCTTCTCGCCTTTTTCCCGATGACCGGGCCAATGCGAACCAGAACAGCGCCCTGCCCTTTTGGAATCGCAAACATCCCCGGCCGAACCGGTTTTGCAATGGCGCTGGCGGGCAGGGCGCAAAGCACTACCAAGCCCAGCGCTACAATCGCGCGGCGCAGAACAGCAATCGTCATGGATCAACCCTTTCTGTTTCGGGTTGCCCGCCCGATGCGAATGCGACCATCCGGTCGAGCACATCCGGCGCGCGCATCATGGCGTTCCAATCCGGTTCGGCCATGCGGTACCGAGCATAGCCATAGAGCCCCATGCATTTGCGCATCCCGGCATCTCTCAGGCGGCGGCGTTCAACCCCCATCGACACGCCATTGATAACGCCTTCAACGAGCGCACCCAGCAAGCCGCCACCGCCGCTGCTCTGCCGCCTCACCGGCTCGATCGGGAGCGACTGCAGCAGGCAATAGCTGATGTCCGAACGTACAACTGACGCATCAAGACCAGGTTTGTGGAACCAAAAAAACTTGCTGGGATCATCGTCTTCCGCGTCCGCCGCCGCAGCGGCCGGATCGGCCTTCTGATCGGCTGAAGTCCCCGCTGTGGAAGCACAGAGAAGCATGGCTCCGAAAATCAAATGAAACGCGCGACGCAACTGAGAACTCCGTAGACCATAAATGGCTCAATCAGCCATTGGAACTACCCCGCTCCCACCGGTTCCAGATGCAGAACAATCAAACATTGTCGATACGATGCCGATTTAGCGCACGAGCGGCGCCGCGCCCGAAGAACAAATACTGGTCTCCCGGCACTTAGCCGGAGCATTTTCTCCGTTAAGAACCCACCAATTGACACAATCTAGTGCGTGCCGCATTCGTGTCGAATCGTGGGGGAGAGTAACAATGCACATTCGCACTATGGTGACTATATCGGTCGCGCTGTTTTCAACTGCTGGAATTGGTCAGGAACTTACAGCAATACCAACAGCGCCCGCGCCTCAAGTCGCCGCGCCAACCGTCCCTGTTGCGGGAACTGCAATGATTGTCAGTTCACCCAATCCGAGCATATTGCGGGCCGGAACAGAGGTCGCCCTCAAGACGAGCGAGCCCCTTACGACAAAGGAAAAGAAGCTTCGCGTCGGGCAGCGGTTTCAGATGGAAATTGCTGAATCGGTGATGTTGAACGGTCAGACCGTCATCCCGGTTGGGAGTCCCGCTACCGGCGAAATAACGGACGTCCGCAACAAAGGCATGTGGGGCAAGTCCGGCCGGATCAATGCCCGCGCGCTCTATGTGCGAGTGAACGGAAGACAGATTCGCCTGACCGGCCAGATTGACGATAAAGGTGTGACGGGCACGGCAGGCGTGGTTGCATCAATTGCGCTCATTCCGCTTGCTGGATTTTTCACAACCGGCACAAGCGCCAATATCCCGACGGGTTCGCCGATGAAGGCGTTCCTCGATGAGGATCTGACGATAGCGTTCGCTGAAGCTGCGCCTGCTCAACCGATGCTGGTTGTTCCAGTCGCTGCCCCTGATCCGTCTACGCCGCCGTTGCCCAAATAGGAGGCGGGCGCCCTATGCAAAAAATGCTGCTAATCCGCTAGGCAAGCGCCTTGTTCAGCAGGTCATTCACCACCTTGGGATTGGCCTTGCCCGCCATCGCCTTCATCGTCTGGCCGACGAAGAAACCGAACAGGGCTTCCTTGCCGCCCTTATACTGTTCGACCTTGTCCGCATTGGCCGCGAGGATTTCGGCGATCACCGCCTCGATCGCGCCGGTGTCGCTGGTCTGTTTCAGGCCCTTTTCCTCGACGATCTTTGCGGGATCGTTACCGGTTTCGAGCATGACCTCGAACACCTGCTTGGCGAGGCTGCCGGACAGCGTTCCGTCCGCTACCAACCCGAGCAGCGCCGCCGCCTGTGCGGGGCTGACCGGGCTATCGCCAATATCCTTGCCCAGCCGGTTGAGCGCGCCGAACAGTTCCGAGGTCAGCCAGTTTGCCCCTGCCTTGGCTTCGGCACCCGCCGCCAGCAACGCTTCATACCAGCGCGCTGTCTCGACGTCCGAAGTAATGACATCGGCATTGTAGGGTGGGATGCCGAGCACGTCGACGTAGCGGGCACGCTTGGCATCGGGCAATTCGGGCAGGCTCGCCTTACATTCCTCGACGAAATCCTCGGTCAGCACCAGCGGCAGCAGGTCCGGATCGGGGAAATAGCGATAATCGTGCGCGTCTTCCTTCGAGCGCATCGAGCGGGTCACGCCCCTGTCCGGATCGAACAGGCGCGTTTCCTGGACGATCCTCCCGCCCTCCTCGATCACATCGACCTGGCGCCGTGCCTCATATTCGACGACCTGCTGGATGAAGCGCACCGAATTGACATTCTTCGTTTCGGTCCGCGTACCGAACTCCGCGCCGGGCTTCCGCACCGAGACGTTGACGTCCGCCCGCATCGAGCCCTGTTCCATATTGCCGTCGCACGAGCCGACATAGCGCAGGATCGCGCGCAGCTTCTTCACATAGGCCCCGGCTTCGGCGGGCGAACGCATGTCGGGCTTCGAGACGATTTCCATCAGCGCGACGCCGCAGCGGTTGAGATCGACATAGGACATGGTCGGATGCTGGTCGTGCATCAGCTTGCCCGCGTCCTGCTCGATATGGATGCGCTCGACGCCGATGACCTTCTCACCCTCGTCCGTCTCCACCGTCAGCGATCCTTCGCCGACGATCGGATGATAGAGCTGCGAAATCTGGTAGCCCTGCGGAAGATCGGCATAGAAATAATTCTTGCGGTCGAACCGGCTCCAGCGGTGGATCTGGGCATCGATGGCAAGGCCAGTGCGCACGGCCTGCTTGACGCATTCGGCATTGGGCACCGGCAACATGCCCGGCATCGCCGCATCGACCAGCGAGACATTGGTATTCGGTTCGGACCCGAACGCGGTCGAGGCGCCCGAGAAGAGCTTGGCGTTCGAGGTGATCTGGGCATGAACCTCAAGGCCGATCACGACCTCCCATTCGCCGGTTGCGCCGTGGATGCGATAGCTGCTCATCTTACCACCACGCCTCCGGTCTTGCGGTAAAGCCCGCGCGCTGTTCGAGCGCGAGCCCGGCGTTGAGGACGCCCTGTTCGTCAAGCGCCTTGCCGATCACCTGCAAGCCGAGCGGCAGGCCTTGCCCGTCGAGCCCGGCGGGCACCGACATGGCGGGGAGGCCCGCGAGCGAGCTTGGGACGGTGAAGACATCGTTCAGATACATGGCCAGCGGATCGGCGCTCTTTTCGCCCAATGCAAAAGCGGCGGACGGTGCGGTTGGCGTCAGGAGCAGGTCGCACAATTCCCAGGCCGCGTCGAAATCGCG
>CXWL01006227.1_pt1 | contig 47029 bp, 47 predicted proteins | sample 590931 | NCBI WGS metagenome assembly CXWL01 (sample SAMEA3498368, study PRJEB10139) | groundwater metagenome | biome: water well; material: biofilm material | place: Germany | collected 2015-04-27 | reverse complement strand
GCCTGCCCGACGCGCCAACGGCACAGCTGGGCGAGGACGGGCACCCGCGCCGCGACGTGGCGAATGCCTTTCTGCCGCCGATCCCGCTTCCCCAGCGGATGTGGGCGTCGAGCAAGGTCGCGTTCCATGCGCCGATTGCTGTGGGGGCCGCGATCCACCGCACATCGACGATCACCGACATCGCGGAAAAGACGGGCGGCAGCGGGCGGCTGGTGTTCGTCACGCTGGCGCACGAGACGCTGGCCGACGGCGCATTGGCGGTGCGTGAGGAACAGGTGCTGGTGTATCGCGGGGCAAGTAGTGTTTCTGCGCAGACCCCGCCCCCAAAGGAGCGGGGCTTAAGCGAAGATTGGCCGCATGCCCGCACGCTGACGCCGACCGAGGCGATGCTGATGCGCTACTCCGCGCTGACGTTCAACGCGCACCGCATCCATTATGATAAAGTCTATGCGATGGAGCGTGAGGGCTATGCGGGCCTAGTGGTCCACGGGCCGCTGACCGCGACGTTGCTGTTGGATTTTGCCGCGCAGGTGATCGGCCATAACCGATTGATTAGATTTGAATTTCGTGGAATTTCGCCGCTGTTTTGCGGGCAGGAAATGACGCTGGTTGCGCGGGAATCGGAGGACGGGCTGACCCTCGCCGCGCTGGGCCCGAGCGGCGCGGTGGCGATGGAGGCGAGTGGGGAGATGGGCTGACAATCGCGAAGCTAGGATAGGGGGCGCACTTGATATCCGGCACCAATTTTGCCAGTGTATGTGAATGAACGACGAGTTTGACTTTCCGCTATTTAAGCGCCTAGCTCGCAATGACACAGGTCAAGCCAGAGGGCATCAGGCCGGTGTCGTTATTCCAACAGCCCTTGACGAGTTTTTTCCTCAATTGGTTGAAATGAATGGGGGTGCGACGCATACTCCCAGCAGGCAAATTTCTGTAGAAATGTTTGTTGGTGCTGAGTTTATTGGCAGCGTTGATACGCGCTATCAATATCAGACATGGGGTGGAACCCGCGCGCCTGAGCGCCGTATCACCGGAAACCTTCCGCTACTGAGGGAGTATGCAGGACCAGATGACGTTTTGCTCATCGAGCGTAGCCTGAATGACCCAGATCATTATCGCTTTCGCTTACTTAAGAAAGAAACAGAAGCGTTTGACAGTGTCATCCAGCTAATCGGTGACAGGCGATGGGGCGTACTTGATGAGAGACCCTCATCTGAAGTCGAAGCCATCGCCCAGTTGGGTAACATCCAACTTACAGAGAACGAAGCATTCAAGCTGATAGAAACGGATGCACCTATTGTTGAAAGTCGCTCAATACGGATTGCGCGTTCAAGGGCGTTCAAAATCCATTTGGCCGACCTCTACGAGCGTCGTTGTGCGATGTGCGGCTTTGCCTGCACCGATGAGCACGGTCAAAATGAGACAGAGGCTGCGCATATTGTGCCTCGGTCGCAACGTGGTGCGGACGATGCCCGGAATGGGGTTTTGCTCTGCCGATCACATCATTGGGCATTTGATGCTGGGTTGATTGGGATTGATCAAAGTCGAACTATTCGGGTTAGGCCATCTCTTCTGGGCGATGTAAAAAATCGAGTGCTGAACGAGGTCAGCAATCAACCAATTCGAAGGCCTCTGGTTGAGAATCTCCAGCCGCATCTCCTCGCGCTGCAATGGCATTTTGAGAAAATAGCGGTTTTGCACTGACCTTGAGCGCCTTTTCAATATGGGGCTGCATCGCCTTGGCTAGAAACTCCACGACAGGAACCACGACAGCATTCCCAAATTGTCGATAGGCCTGCATATCAGAGACAGGGATTTTCCAGCGTCGGTCGCCTCGGTCGAAGCCCATAAGCCGGGCACATTCGAGCGGCGTCAGGCGTCGTGGACGTTCGCCCTTCTGGGCAATCAAAATCTCTGAACCGTCCTTATAGTATCGCGCGGAGAGAGTCCGTGCCACGTCTTCGGGGCCAAATAGCCCAAATCCGAAGCCGTTGCCCTTTGCGGCATGTTTGATCTTATAGGCCTGTAAATATTCCCACAGCCTCGGCGTCAGGGTGTATTTTGGGTCAACATCTTTGTGGTTATCAAGGATGTTGCCAAGCCTTGGCCCCACCTCCGCCGGTGGAATGGAAAGGCCATGCAGGTCAAATGCGGTGGGTTCGCGAAAGCCAATAATGAAGATGCGTTCCCGTTTTTGCGGAACCCAAGGAGCGGAACTTATGACGCGCGTTTGGACATGGTAGCCGAGTTCGTTCCGCAGCGCGTTCATGATCGTTGCAAAGGTTTGCCCCTTGTCATGGCGTTCAAGATTTTTGACATTTTCGAGGAGGAAGGCAGCGGGGCGATGGTGAGCAATGATTTGTGCGGTGTCGAAAAACAGGGTGCCTTGCGTGTCGCACAGAAAGCCGTGCGGCCTACCCAACGCGTTTTTCTTTGACACACCTGCGATGGAAAAGGGCTGGCACGGGAAGCCAGCCAGCAGAACATCATGCTCGGGAACCTTGCTGGGGTCGGCAGAAAACTCACGAATATCGCCCGCTATCGGGTGGTTGTCGCGGAAATTGGCTGCATAGGTTTCTTGCGCTTTTTTGTCCCATTCGGACGTAAAAACACAATGGCCGCCTATCCCCTGAAAGCCAATTCTAAGCCCGCCAATGCCTGCGAACAGGTCGATAAAGCGAAACGGCATCTTGCCGACAGGTTCGGGCGCAAACTCGATCAATGTTTGCAGCGCGCGGTAGACAGCAGCTTTTGGTGCGATTTCCCCCCGCTCCCAGCGATAGACGGTGCTTGCCGAATAGCCCAACTCACCAGCCACATCTTCGACGTTCATCCCTGTGCGTTGTCGTAATTCAGTGAATGAAAGGTCGCCTAGCATATTCCACCTCTGGGTCATTTTTTTGCACTATGGCGCTACGAGTCCCTGCGCGCAAGAACAAATAGGGATTCTTTGTTGGGATAATAAAATAACCAAATAGGCACAATATACTTGACAGCGTCACGCTGTTATGGCACATTATATGCATCGTTGAGAAATGCGAGTCGGGGATAGCGCGCTGGGCCAAAGCGGCTCGGCCGAAGACGCCCACCCCTAACCCCTCCCTTAAAAGGGAGGGGGATATTCTCTCTGCGTTTGCACTCCAAAAGGATAATCCCATGACACAGACACCCAAAGGACGGGCCGTTGGCCCGTGTGCCGCGCAAGGCTCTGCCATCACCGAGCACGTTATGAGCCGACACGCCTCCGCTGATGGCGGCGGGGTGCAGATACGCAAGCGTCGTGCCGGCACATTCACGCCCGAAAAGCAGGAGGCGTTTTTCGCGCATTTGAGCGAAACCGCCAATAATGCAGCGTCCGCGCGCGATGCGGGTGTCGCTGCCGAAACCGTGCGGACCTGGCGGCGGACCAATGCGGATTTTCGCAAACGGTGGGAACGTTCGCTGGCCGACGGCTATGCCGACCTGGAAATGAAGCTGTTGGCGGTGGCGCTATTTGGGGCGCAGAGCACGACCGTAACGAGCACCGACAAAGAAGGTAAGCGCACAGTTGAGCGCAAAGGGGACCGCCCCGAGGTGATGATCAAGGTGGCAAAAATGAACGGCGAGGCGGTTGCCGCCGCAAGGGTGCGCGAGGCAGAGGCGCTGCGCATCGCGGGCCAGCCGCCCGTGGCCAAGTTGTGGGAGCTGGTCGACCGGATGCGCGAGCGGGCCGTTATGTTGCTGGAAGCGCCAAAGGACGAGAGCGATGACGGGGTATGAGCATGACCTGTCGTTGAGACAGATGATCGAGCGCATGCCGCCCGATAGAATGGAGGCGTTCGCGGCCGAATTTGCCGACGTGCTGGTGTGGCTGGACGCTAACCCATGGGTTGGCAACGCCCGCCCGTCGCAGCGCGAACCGCTGGGTGACTGGCGGTTGTGGCTGATGATGGCGGGGCGCGGATTTGGCAAAACGCGCGCGGGGGCCGAATGGATCGACGCACTGGCGCGCGCCAACCCCGGCATCCGCATCGCCCTGGTCGGGGCGAGCCATGACGATGTGCGCAATGTGATGGTCGAGGGAGAGAGCGGGATCATGAACCTGGTTGGTTCGGGGCCGCGCCCAATCTATAAACCCGCGTTGCGGCGGATCATCTGGCCCGGCCATGCGATGGCGATATGTTACAGCGCGGCGGAACCGGAAGGCCTGCGCGGGCCGCAGCACCATTACGCCTGGGCCGACGAAGTGGCGCGGTGGGGCGCGAGCATCGGCGACGGTGGCAGGCGCGGGCTTGCGGCGTGGGACAATTTGATGATGGGGATGCGGCTGGGCCCGCACCCGCGCGTGCTGGCAACGACAACGCCGCGTGCGCTGCCGTTGGTGCGCAAGATTTTGGAGGTAGCCGACAAGGCACTGAGCGGCGGCGCGACCCACGCCAATGCGGATAATTTGCCCGCCAGTTTCATCGCCGCGATGGAGGCCAATTATGGCGGGACCATGCTGGGGCGGCAGGAAATCGGCGGCGAATTGATTGCGGATGTCGAGGGGGCGCTGTGGACGCGAGCGGGGATCGAGGAATGCCGGGTCGATGCAGGTTTGCTCGACGAGGAGGCGCTGGTGCGGGTGGTGATCGGCGTCGATCCGCCAGCATCGAAGGGTGGCGATGCGTGCGGGATTGTGGTTTGTGCGCGGATGAATGACGGGCGGATGGCGGTGCTCGCCGACGCCAGTGTCGAACATGCGACGCCCGAACGCTGGGCCGCTGCGGTGGTGGCGGCTGCGCACCGCTGGCGGGCCGAGCGCGTGGTCGCGGAGGTCAATAATGGCGGCGATATGGTGGTGAGCGTGCTGCGTGCCGTGGACCCCGATTTGCCGGTGGTGACGGTGCATGCCAGCCGCAGCAAATCCGCGCGGGCGGAGCCGATTGCGATCAATTATAGCGCGGGCCGTGTGTGCCATATGGGTTCGTTCGCCAAACTGGAGGACCAGCTGTGCGGGATGATGGCGGGCGGCGACTATGCCGGGCCGGGGCGCTCCCCCGACCGCGCCGACGCGCTGGTGTGGGCGCTGCATTCGCTGATGGAACAGCGCGGCGACGGGCCGCACGTGTGGGGTTTGTTTTAGCCTGCGATAAAAGATTTCTGGAGAGAGTATCATGAACATATTCGGCTTTAAGTCGCGTCGCACGGCGGCGCGATTAGCTCCCGTGCGCCCGCTCGGCTGGGTGGGGGATATCTATGCGCGCAGTGCCGGTCCGGCGGGACGTAATATCACCGAGCAAATCCGCGCCGCTTATGCGCACAATCCGGTGGCGCAGCGATGCTGCCGTCTGGTGGCGGAGGCGGTAGCGGGTGCGCCGCTGCTGATCGATGACGCAAGCGTGGCGGTGCTGCTGTGCGAACGCGCGAGCGGGCAGGTGTTGCTGGAAAGCGTGGCGACGCAGCTGATGCTGCACGGCAATGCCTATGTGCAATTGCTGCCGGGGCCGGACGGGCTACCAAGCGAACTTTACGCGCTGCGCCCCGAACGGGTCAGTGTCGAGCTGGACGCGCAGGGCTGGCCCATCGCCTTTGCTTACCGTGTCGGCGGACAGACGCAGCGGCTCGACGCGTGCGATGCGCTGGGCCGGACGAGCGTGGTGCACATCCGCACTATCAACCCGCTCGACGACCATTATGGCCTAGGCTGCCTGACCGCAGCGGCGCAGGCGGTGGCGATCCACAACAGCGCGGGGGCGTGGAACCATGCGCTGCTCGACAATGCGGCGCGGCCATCGGGCGCTCTGATCTATGATGCGCCCGACAAGGGGGCGGCGCTGTCAGCTGTGCAATTCGAGCGGCTGAAGGCCGAGATGGCGGCGCAGTTTCAAGGCAGCGCCAATGCCGGGCGGCCAATGCTGCTGGAGGGGGGGCTCAGGTGGCAGGCGATCAGCATGACCCCGGCGGAGATGGATTTCCTGTCGCTGAAAGACAGCGCCGCGCGCGACATTGCGATGGCGTTCGGGGTGCCGCCGATGCTGGTCGGCATCCCCGGTGACGCGACTTACGCCAATTACCGCGAGGCATCAAAAGCGTTGTGGCGACAGACGGTGTTGCCGATGCTCGGCACGATATTGGCAAGTTTGAAACAAGGGCTGGCGACGTGGGGCGAGGTGGGGCGGATGACGCCCGCGCTCGATCATATTTCCGCGTTGAGCGAGGACCGCGAACGACTGTGGAGCCAGGTGAGCGCGGCGGATTTTCTGAGTGCGGATGAAAAACGGGCGATGTTGGATATTGCGCCGAGCATGACGGAGCAGCGGTCATGAGCGGGGAGTGGGGGTCGCTCTCCACCCTGCTCGAGCAAGCAAGCGAGGCGGGCGCTGAGCGGGCGCTGGAGCGGCTGGGGCTGACCGACGCCAGCGCGCGTGAGGACATCCACGAGCTGCGCGAATTATTGGCCGCGTGGCGCGACGCCAAACGCAGCGCGTGGCGCGCGATGGTCGATTGGGTGGTGCGCGGGTGCCTTGCGTTGCTGCTGATCGCTCTGGCGGTGAAGTTCGGTTTTGGCGGGCATTTGCGGTGAGGTTCACCGGCTATGCCGCGCTGTTCGACGTTGCGGATCGCGGCGGTGACGTGATCCGGCGCGGGGCCTTTGGCGGGGCCGGCGCGCCAGTGCCTTTGCTGTGGCAGCACGACCCCAAGCGCCGCATCGGCACGGTCGAGGACCTGCGCGAAGATGCGCTTGGTCTGAAAATCAACGCGAGCATCGAGGGGCAAAGCGGTGTCGCGGCTGAGGTCGCGGCGATGCTGAACGAGGGGCGCGTGAGCGGGCTGTCGTTCGGATACCGCGTGCGCCAGTGCCAGGGCGGACCGCCGGGACGCGGCGGCAGGCGCGGGCGCGAACTGACCGCGCTGGAGTTGGTTGAAGTCAGCCTGGTCACCCACCCGATGCAACCCGGCGCGCGGGTTACACAATTTCACCAAGGAGAAAGTCTATGATCGAAGTAAAAGCAGAAGGCATGGCCGATGGGGTCGATGCCGTGAGTGCAGATGTTTTGTCTGCGCTACAAGCCGATATGGCGGGCCTGCGGGCGCGGGTAGAGGCGCAAGGCGTGCGGGCAGCTAGATTGCCGCTTGACGGTGTCAAAAGCGCGTTCGATCCGGCGCGGGCGGCGTTTGTGGAGCGTTATTTGCGGCGCGGGATTGACGCCGGGGTTGAGCTGAAAAGCCTATCCAGCGCGAGCGGACCAGAGGGCGGTTTTGCCGTGCCGCAGGAAACCGATGCGTTGATCGAGACGGTGCTGAAATCCATTTCGCCGATCCGCGCGATTGCCAATGTCGTGAGCACAGGGTCGGCGGGCTACCGCAAGCTGATCGCGGTCGGCGGAACGGCGTCGGGCTGGGCCAGCGATTCTGCGGCACGTCCCGGCACCGCAACCCCGACCTTTGCCGAAATTGTGCCGCCAAGCGGCGATCTTTATGCCAATCCGGCGGCGAGCCAGGCGATGCTCGACGACGCGGCCTTCGATGTCGAGGCGTGGCTGGCGGATGAGGTAGCGCGGGAGTTTGCGCGGGCCGAGGGGGCGGCGTTCATCACCGGCACCGGAGTCAATCAACCCAAGGGCTTCACCACTTACGCTACCAGTAATGCGGTGGACGGGGTGCGGCCATTTGGCACGATCCAGACCGTAGCATCGGGCGCGGCGGGGGCTTTTATTGCCATAAACGCACAGGACAAGATCATCGACCTCGTCCACGCGCTTAAAGCGGCGTATCGGCAAGGCGCGGTGTTCGTGATGGCGAGCGAAACACTGTCGCGTATTCGCAAGATGAAGACCAATGATGGTGCGTTCATCTGGTCGCCCGGACTGGCGGCGGGCCAAGCCGGAACATTGCTGGGCTATCCGGTGGTCGAGGCCGAGGATATGCCAGCGGTGGCGGCGGACAGCCTGTCGATTGCATTCGGCAATTTCCGATCCGCCTATGTCATTGCCGATCGCGGCGAAACCAGCGTGCTGCGCGACCCCTATACCAACAAACCGTTCGTGCATTTTTACGCGAGCAAGCGGGTTGGCGGGGCGCTCGTTAATTCCGAAGCCATCAAGCTGATGAAGTTCGCGGTGAGTTAGGGCGCGGCGTTCCTCCTCTCCCCATCGCGGGAGGGGATAGGAAGCCTTGTCAGCCCTGAACTTGTTGAAGGGCTGGCTAGGCGGACTTGGAGAGTGGCCCACACTCCCCGTGCGGTCATTTCGGCCCGATATGTTTGTCCTTTCGCCGCCTCGGAAGCGTGATTTATGGGTTCACGACCTAGGCGAAACACCCCTCTCCCAGCTCCATCTAGCCTCGCCAAGTGGCTCGGCAAGATTTTGCATCCCTCTCCCTCAAGGGGAGAGGGCTTCTTACCCACCCCTAACCCCTCCCCGAAGGGGAGGGGGAATAGGAAGGGGGCACCGTCTGTTACGCGTCATTGCGAGGAGCGTAGCGACGCGGCAATCCAGTGTGGCGTAAACCGCTCTGGATTGCTTCGCTCCGCTCGCAATGACGCGGTGGTTATCAGGCTAGGATTTTATTCCATCAAGGAGCCATCACCATGCCCAATCCAACATTATTTTTTGCCGATCTGGTGCGCGAAACGAGCAGCGCCACCGGAGCGGGCGCGTTCGCGCTGTCGGGTGCATTGTCGGGGCATCGACGCTTTGCCGATGCTGTGCCGGTGGGCGTCGATTTCTGTTATGCCATCGCTGGCATTACCACCCCTGCGGAATGGGAGGTCGGCACCGGACAGATTGATGCGCAGGGGCGGCTGGTACGGGCCAGCGTATCGGCGTCATCGGCGGCGGGGGCGCTGGTGCCGTTCACGGCGGGGCTGAAAAGCGTCGCGCTGACCGTCGGGGCCGATTGGTATGCGGAGATTGGCGATGTGGCGAGCCAAAGCGCCGCCGCAGTCACCCTGACAGGCGGAACGATAAATGCGACGAGCATTGGCGCGGTGACACCTGCCACGGTTAACGCCAGCCTTTGCCAAGTCACCGGAGCGGGCTATCCAAGCTATAAAATGGTCGAAACGACAAGCGGGAACAGCGCGGCCTTTTTCATCCACCCGACGGGCCACATGGCATTTCGCACTGAAACGGCTGGCGGGCTGTTCTTTGACACATTTGACGGAACCCTTGCCGTTCGCCGCGTGTCCACGGGCTATAATAGTATATTGACGTTCGACACGGTCAGCCTGTCGCCCGGCGGGGATAATAGCCGGAGCCTTGGCGTGGCCGCGAAGCGGTGGTCAACGGCGTATCTGGCGACCAGCCCGGTGGTGACATCGGACGAACGGGACAAAGTTTGGCATGGTGGATTGAACGCGCTGGAAATTGCGGCGGCCATGGAAATAGCCGCGTCAATCGGCCTGTATCAATGGCGCGATGCGGTGGCGGCGAAGGGCGCGGACGCACGTGCAGGTGGGGCGCGCCTGCATGTCGGGGTCAAGGCGCAGCAAGTGTGGCGCATCATGGCCAAACATGGACTGGTCGAGCCGATCAAGCGGCAGGACAGACGCGGCGGCAGGCCGGGCAAGACCCCCTATGCGTTCCTGTGCTGGGACGAATGGCGCGACGAGAAGGACAGGCGGCGAAGGGGCAATCGTTATGGTGTGCGCGCAGACCAATTGACGCTGTTCGTGGTGGCAGCTCTGGCGCAGAAAATGAGCACCCCATGATCGGCGCGGCGATAGCGTCGCGGGCGGTTGGAGAAGTGGGGCTGCGGGAGCTTGCCAGCGAATGGGGCGGTAATCGCCCCGTCGCTGCGGGCAGCCGAGCAGGTGGGCCTGTGCGCGCGGTGCGCGATGGCCGCACGGTGACGCCGGGGCGGTGAGACTATGGTGGCCACCTTTCGTCATTGCGAGCGTGAGCGAAGCAATCCAGTCCCTGCTTGAACGCCTCTGGATTGCCGCGCCCCCTGAAACAAGTTCAGGGTCCTCGCAATGACGGGCCAGAATTAACGCGGCCGCCTCCACCATCCTGCGGCCAAGGTCTTGGATGGTCCCCCTCCCCGTTCCGGGGAGGATTTGCATTTTTTCGGAGACAAATAATGACCCTGATGATCAAGGATCCGGGCAGCCGGATCGACTATGCGTTCGATTGGAACGCTGCCTATCTCGACGGGCAGATGCTGGTGGCCAGTAGCTGGAGCGTTGACCCCGTTCATGTCGGCGGCGTGGTGGTTGATGCGCACGCGTTCGACATGGTGCGGACCAGCGCAACGCTGTCCGGCGGGGTGGAGGGCGTGAGTTACCGCGTCACCAACCGCGTTACCCTGTCCGACGGGCAGATTGACGAACGCAGCCTGGTGCTGCGCGTGGAGCAACGGTGATGGGCGCGGTCGAGCAAGGGCCTGTGCCGCTGGGGGCGACGATAGCCGAGGCGCGCGCTTTTTTGCGGATGGGCGCGGGCGTTGACGATGCGGTGCTGGCGGGGTTGCTGCGCAGTGCGACCGCGCAGTGTGAGCAGTTCACCGGTTTGGCGCTGGTCGCGCGCGAGGCGTGCGAGACGTTCCAGTTGTCCGGGCCGATTACGGGTGCGTGGCAGCGACTGGCGCTGTATCCAGTGTCGGCGATTACCGCCGTTGAGGGGGTACCAGCCGAGGGCGCGGCATTTGCGTTCGGCTTAACGGATTATGCCATCGACCTGGACTGCAACGGTGTGGGTTGGGTCAAGGTGGCAAGCCAAGGTGCGGCTGGCCGGATGCGTGTGGCCTATCGTGCGGGCATGGCGGCAAGCGCGGGCGAAGTGCCCGACGCCCTGCGTCAAGGCATCATCGGACAAGCGGCGCATCTGCACCGCGCGCGCGATGAGACGAGCGACGGCGCGGTTCCGGCGGCGGTCATAGCGCTGTGGCAGCCGTTCCGGCGGATGCGTTTATCATGAGTGCGGGGATGTTAGGATGCGTCAAGGCGGCGCTGATCGTAGCATTGCGCGGAGACGCGGCCTTGAGCGCGCTGGTCCACCATATCGACGATGGTGAGGCAAAGGCTCCGCCGGTTCCCTATGGCCGCGTGGCCGAAGCGAGCGCGTCAGAATGGGGTGCGAAGGACAGGCCGGGGCATGAAGTGCGCATCGAGTTGGTCTTTGCTGATCGGGGCGACGGGGCACGGCTGGACGCGATTGAGGCAGCAGTGCTGGCGGTGATCGGGAGCGTGCCGCGCACCATCGACGGCTGGGAAACGAGCGGCTTTACGGTGCTGCGGACGCGGCAGGCGCGCGGGCGCGGCGGGGTCAATCAACTGGCCATCAGCCTGCGCGTGCGGGGTTGGAAAGAGATTTAAGGAGAAAGACTATGGCAATCGAAAAGGGCAGCGCGTTTCTGCTTAAAATTGGCAATGGCGCGGTGCCCATTGTCTATGCGACCGTGGCGGGGCTGCGCACGACGCAGCTGTCGATCAACGGCGATGCGGTCAATGTGACGAACAAGGATTCGGGCGGTTGGCGCGACTATCTGTCGGGCGCGGGGGTGCGATCGGTCAGCGTCGCGGGCGCGGGGATATTCACCGGATCGGTGGCGGAGGTGCGGGTGCAGAACAATGCGCTGTCCGGCACCATCGACGATTATGAGCTTAGCTTCGAGAGCGGGGCGCGGATGCGCGGGCGCTTTCTCGTCACGCGGCTCGACCATAGCGGCGATTATAACGGCGAGCGCAGCTATACTTTGGCGCTGGAAAGCAGCGGTCCGGTGGCGGCGTTATGAGCTTTCCGGTGAACCCTGTGCGCGGCGAGGCGGCAGTGGCAGGTTATCGCCTGCGCCCCTCTTTTGCGGCGCTGGTCGCGGCAGAGGCAGAGCTGGGGCCATTATTTGCGCTGGTCGAGCGCGCGGCGGGCGGCGAGCTGCGGCTGGCCGAGGTGGCGGTGCTATTCTGGCATTTGATCGACCCAAGGCCCGAGGGTTTGACGCGTGAAGCGTTCGGCGAGGCGCTGTGCGTGGGCGGGTTGGCCGCGCTGACACCGCCGCTGCGCGTGGTGCTGGGCCAGATATTGCAGGGCGTTTGAGGCGTGCGCTTCGCGGACGGTGCGCGCATGCTCGCAGGGCAGGCGGGGCTGTTGCTCGGCTGGCGTCCGCAAGATTTTTGGGCGGCGACGCCCGAAGATCTGGCGATTGCGCTGGGCGCGCTGCGGCCCGCTGAGCAGCCGGTCGCAGACGCGGCACTTGTCGCACAATTGAAGGAGCAATTTCCCGATGAGTGATCAATTGGACAGGGTGGTGATCGGCGTACGCGCCGACACAGGTGCCTTTGCCGCCGATGTGGCGGAAATGCGCGCGGCGCTAGAAGGGCCGCTGGTCGATGGGGCGCAAGCGGCGGGCCAAGCGATTGAGGCGACGCTGTTGCGCGCGGTGCGCACGGGGCGGCTGGGGTTTGAGGATTTACGGCGCGGTGCTCTGTCGGTGATGGCGGACATTGCGCGCAGTGCCATCAGCAACGCCTTGCTGGGCGGTGGCGGCGGGTTGCTGGGGCTAGTCGGACAGGTGCTGGGTGCAGCGCTGGGTGCACCGGGCCGCGCGACGGGCGGTCCGGTGGGGCCGGGGCGCGCCTATATGGTCGGCGAACGCGGGCCAGAACTGTTTGTGCCAACATCATCGGGGCGGATCGAGACGGGATCTGCGCGGGGCGGGCGCGACATCCGCATCACGGTCAACGTAGGTGGCAATGGCGGCGGGAGTGACCCGCAGCGCATGGCCGCGAGCGGGCGGCAAATTGCCCAAGCGGTACGCCGCGCGATTGAAAATGCAGGAGATTAGCTGATGGGATGGTGTTTTGCGCCGCCGCTGCGGCAATATGGCGAACAGCGCGCGATGGCCACAATCAAACGGTTTGACCCGCGTTTCTGGACCGTCAATTTCCCGCGCCCGATGATGGCCAGCGTGGTGACAAGTGCGCCCGACGCATTGCGCGTGGCGTGCGCGTTCACGGGGCGCGATAACCTTGCCGGATTGATTTGGGAAGCCGAGGACAAGTGGGATCACCCGTTATTGGCCTATGGCACCGACAGGGATTTTCGCAATTGTCGGTTGCGGTTTCGCTGGCGCGCGTCGGGGGTCAAGCCGCTCGATGCAGTGCACGGACCGACACTGACCATTGAGGGACGTGACGCGAGCGGGGCGGCGCGCACCTGGTATGTGCGGCTGTGGAACTATGCGACCGGAACGCCGCAGGACGCACAAATCGACATAGATTTCGCGAGCGTCGCGGGCGGATTCTTGCACCCCGCTGAGGCGGACCCGGTGTGGGCGGGCGATGTTGACCGTGTCATGATTTCGCTGGTGCCAAGCGATTATGACGGGATGCCAAGCGACTATGCCGCGATGAGCGATGCGTGGGTCGAGCTGAGTGCAATTCAGTGCGACGGATCTGGGTCGGTGCTGACCATCGGTGATGCGATACTGCCCGTCCACGGCCTGTCGATCGCCACTGCTTATGACGATAGTTACAATCAGACCCCAGCGCGGATAGCGCGCCAAGTCGAGGCGCTCGGTTATGCTGGGCCGCTGCTCCATTATGTCGGGATGAGCCATTATCCGCGATTGGCCAAGAGCGGCGGCGCGTGGTTGGCGACGGTAAGCGGGGGCGCGCTGTGCGAGCCTGCGCGTGCGTGGCATGCAGCATATGCGGCGGAGGTTAAGGCACGGGGGTGGCGGCTGATCTGGTCGCTATCCTATGAATTGCTGTCCGAGCATTGCCCGCAAGACTGGATGCAGCGGGCACAGGACGGCGCGCCTGCGTTGACCGGATGGGTGCCGCCATCGGCATTGCTGTCGCCAGCGAATGCAGAGGCTATGGACTATCTGGCGCTGGTCGCGCGCAGCTTTGTTGGCCTGTCCAAAGCGGCGACGCTGGCGGTCGATTTCCAGATCGGCGAGCCGTGGTGGTGGATTACGCAGGATCGCAAGATTTGCCTGTATGACGCGGCGGCGACGGGCGCGCTTGGCGCTTTGAGCGTGGCGATTCCTGACATGGGCGCGGCGCTGAATGCGGCAGGGCGGACGATGCTCGATGCGGCTGGCGCGATATTGGCGGCATCGACGGCGGCGCTCAGCGCAGCGGTGCGTGACGAGGCGGGTGCGGGCGGGGCGAACGTGCATCTGCTGACCTATTTGCCGACCGTGCTCGACCCCGCGATGCCCGAAGCGAAGCGCGCCAATATGCCGCTGGACTGGGCGCACCCGGCGTTCGATGTCTTGCAAATCGAGGATTATGACTGGGTGTCGCGTGGCCAAGCGGGGATGAGCGAGGCGGGGCGCAGCGCGGTGGCGGCGCGGCTATATTATCCGCCCGCCAAGACGCATTATCTGGCGGGATTTGTGCGATACGCAGCCGAGCGTGCGCAGTGGGGCGCGATTGCCGAGGCTGCCGCGCGAAGCCGCGTTGCTGGTGACGCCGCAACGTTCATCTGGGCGTTGCCGCAGGTTGCGCGTGACGGTTTTACCGCTTTTCCAACGAGCGAAGGAGCAGAGGCCGTGCAGGCATTTGATGATGTGGATTTCCCGATTGCGCTGGGGCGCGAGGCGCAGGTGGTGGCCGAGTTTTCGACCGCGATTATCACCGGACAATCGGGGGCCGAGCAGCGCGCGCCAGACTGGGACAATGCGCGGATGCGTTATGATGCGGGGCCGGGCATCCGCAGCGAAGGTGACGTGCGGATGCTGCTTGATTTTTATCGCGCGCGGCGTGGCCCAGCGATCGGTTTTCGGTTCCGCGATCCGTTTGATTTTTCGGCTGCGGAGCAAGTCATCGGCACGGGCGACGCAGTGCGCACCGACTTTGTGCTGGTTAAAAGCTATGGGAGCGCGAACGGAGCGCCGCAACGGCGAATCACGCGGCCGGTGGCGACGAGCGTGACGGTGCGTGTGGCTGGTGTTGCCTCTACGGGATGGGTGCTGGCCAGTGGCGGCGTGGTTCGTTTTACTACTCCGCCTGCGCCGGGCGCGGCTGTCACGGCCGCATTCACCTTCGATGTGCCGGTGCGCTTTGCCGAGGATCGGCTGGAGATTTCGCGCGCCACTTTCCTAGCCGGTGAAATGGCTAGCGTGCCCCTGATCGAAGTGAAGGAAGCCTGAGGTGACAGCGTGGCTAGAGCAAGGCGTGGTGCCATTGGTGTGGTGCTGGCGGATAGAGCGGCGTGACGGCGTGACCATCGGCCTGACGGCGCACGATGCGGCGGTGGAGATTGACGGGTTACGCTATGCACCGACACCGGGGATGCGGCCTTCGGCAATCCACCAGCGGGCGGGGCTGGACGGTGCGTCATTCGATATTGAGGGCGCATTGAGCAGCGCGGCGATTTCAGCAGAGGATTTGGCGCGGGGGCGCTGGGACGGCGCAGCATTGACGCTGTTGGCGGCGAATTGGCAGGCACCAGACATCGAACCCGTGGTGATTGCGCGCGGGCGCATCGGCGCAGTGAGCAGCGACGGAGCGGGCTTTACCGCCGAATTGTCGGGGCGCGACGTAGGCCTTGATGCACCCTTCATTCCCGAAACGTCGCCCGAATGCCGCGCCGAATTGGGCGATGCGCGGTGCCGTGTCGCCATGGCTGGACGGACATATCGGGCCAAAGTGGTGGCGGTGGGGAGTGACGGCATCACCTTTGACCGGACATGGCCTGATGGGGTTTTGGACTTTGGCAGGCTGCGCTGGCTGTCAGGCGATGCACGCGGGCTTAGCGCGGCGATCATCGAACAAGTGGGCGGTCGGGTCCGCATTGTTGGCGCGCAAAGGGCGGTGATAATTGCAGGCACATTAGCGGAACTGGCCGAGGGTTGCGACAGAAGCGCCGCGACTTGCGCTGGGCGCTTTGCCAATGTGGCCAATTTCAGGGGAGAGCCGCATTTGCCGGGGTTCGATTTGTTGACTCGCTTTCCCGGTGGATGATGTGGCACGCCGCGCTTGGACGGCAGCGGCATTGCTGGTCGGCACGCGATACCGTCTGCATGGGCGGACAGCCGAGCATGGTGTCGATTGTGTGGGCTTGGTGGCTCTGGCCTATGCGCGGGCGGGGCTACGGTTTGCGCCGCCGCCCGATGATTATCGGCTGCGCGGTGACGCGCGTGCTCGGGTGACTGAGCTGTTAGAGCAATCGGGTTTTACGCGGGTTGACGACGATGTGTGGCTCTGCGGCGATGTCCTCCTGTTCCATGTCGGGGCCGGGCAGCAGCATTTGATCCTCGCAGCCCCGCACGCGCACATCCACGCGCATGCGGGGCTGCGGCGCGTGGTGATGACACCCGGCGCGCCCACTGGCCAAGTGCTGGGGCACTGGCGATTTACAAAGATTTATTGAGGCACAAATAATCATGGCAACCTTGGTTTTGACGACAATTGGCACTGCCGTCGGTGGCCCAATAGGCGGCGCGATAGGCGCGTTGCTCGGCCAAGCGGCGGATGCGCGGATATTTGCGCCGCCGGGCCGAAAAGGGCCGCGCCTCAGCGACCTGCGGGTGCAGACATCGAGCTATGGCACCGCCATTCCGCGCCTGTTGGGGCGGATGCGGGTGTCTGGGACGGTGATCTGGGCGACCGATTTGACCGAGCATCGTAACCGTTCTGGCGGCGGCAAGGGCCGCCCATCGACAACCAATTACAGTTATTCGGCGAGCTTTGCAGTGGCACTGTCGTCGCGGGCGATAGTGGACGTCGGGCGGATATGGGCGGAAGGGAATATCTTTCGCGGGCAGGACGGCACGTTCAAATCCGCAACTATTTTCCGCCTGCATGATGGTGATGAGGATCAGTCTATTGATCCGCTGATCGCGTCGGCGGAAGGGGTGGCAAATTGCCCGGCCTATCGCGGCCTAGCCTATGCGGTGTTCGAGGATATGGACCTCGCCCCCTTTGGTAACCGCATCCCTTCGCTCAGTTTTGAGGTGGTGGCTGATGGTGGCGCGTTAAGCGTTGGTGACGTGTTGGCCGATGCGCTGGATGGACCAAGCGTGGTGGCGACGACGCCGGCGATTGACGGTGCTGTGCAAGTGGGCAGCACGCGGCGAGAGGCAGTCAGCGCGCTATTACGGTTGGTGCCCGTGCAACGCGACGTGGTGACGGGCGCATGGCAGGTGGGTGAGAGTGAAACGTCAGCCCATGTCATCGGCGAAGCGGCGAACGGCGAAGGGCGTGCAAGAGAGCGGGTGCATTATGGCGCGACAGCCAAGCGACCAACCCAAATCGCGCTGGGCTGTTACGACCCGCTGCGCGATTTCCAGTCAACTGTGCAAGTGGCGCGGGTGATCGGGGGGGATGGAGCGGCCGAGCGGATTGACCTAGCGATTGCGGCGAGCGCGGGCGGAGCAAAGGCGATTGTCGGAACTTTGGCGGGCGTTGCCGCCGATGCAAGCGCACAGCGCGAGCGGCCATCAGGATTCGCCGCGCTGGCCGTGCCGATGGGTGCACGCGCCGCATTTGAGGGCAAGAATGCGCGTCTAACCGAGCGCAAGATTGAGGGAGCGCAGATACTGCTGACCCTCGATGAAGCGCCGCCGCTGCTCTGGCAGAGTGCGGGCGCGGGCGATGGTGGCCGCAGCATCTTGGCACCCGATCAGGCGATTGGAACGAGCGTCGGCCACATCCTTGATCTGCCGATGTGGAATGACGGCGGCTTTGGGTTTGGCGGCGGATTAGCGATCGCGGTTGCAGGGAGCGGCACGGGTTGGCGCGGCGCAATGGTGGAGGTGAGCGCATCGGCTGGCGCGCTGCCAACGCTCATCGGCCCAGTCAGCCCGACCCCAGTTTTGGGGATGGTGGCGGCGGCTGCGAGTGCAGCGCAGGCGGCATTGCTCGACACAACAGGCTGGATCGATGTTGATTTACTCCGCGCCGACATGGCACTCGCCAATGCGTCTGATGCCGATATGTTGGCTGGCGCGAATCTGGCGATGGCGGGCAATGAGCTGTTTCAGTTCGGTCACGCCGAACCGTTGGGTAATCGACGCTGGCGATTGTCGCGGCTGTTACGCGGGCGGATCGGCACCGACGATGCGATGCTTGCTCTGGGCGCTGGGCAGGCATTCACCATGATCGATGCGCCGTCGTTACTGCCGCTACCGTCGGCGGTTGGGCTGAGCAGCGTTGGTGCTGGCGGGCAAGTGGCGCTGAACGGGCCGGGTGATACAGCGGCGGTCATATTGCCGATACTCTCTGGCGCGCGGGCCTTGCGTCCGCTCTCTCCCGTTCACTTGACCCGTGAATGGGCAAGCGACGGTGCGTTGAACCTGAAGTGGATCCGTCGCAGCCGGAGCGGATTTATGTGGGCCGATGGTGTGGACGTGCCGTTTGATGAACGGTTTGAACGGTACCGTATCACTATTAGTTTTGGCGCTTCGGTGGCCGAGATGACGAGCGAAACGCCGACCATGACGCTTTCATCGGTGTTCATAGCCGAGTGGCGCGCGGTGGCGGCGCTTCTCAATGTCGCAGTTCGCCAAGTTGGCGAATCGGGCGACTCACCGGCCCTGACTTTGACCGCCTCAATCTGAGTTAATCATCAAGGAAATAGATATGCCCGATTCGTTGACGACGACGCGCTTGGCCTTACCATTACTGGTAGCCGGGCAAGCGCAAAAAGAAATCACGCATAATGAAGCGCTGACTTTGATTGACGCGCTGTTGTTTCCGGTGGTTGAATCGGCGGAGCAGACCATAGCGCCCGCCGCGCCAGCACCGGGGCAATGCTGGTTGGTGGGCGCGGCTCCGACGGGGCAGTGGGCAGGAAATGCGCACGCATTGGCGCTGTGGACCAGCGCAGGATGGCGGTTTGCCATGCTTCCGCTAGGATCACGAGTCGCGGTGGGGAGCAGCCGGACACTATGGAATCGCGGTGCGACAGGTTGGCAAAATGCAACCAGCATTGCCCTGCCAACAGGCGGGGCGATTATTGATAGCGAATGCAGGGCGGCTATTACAGCTCTTGTGCAGGCGCTTCGTGTTACTGGAATCATTGCCGATACTTGATGCAAAGCGCCTACCATCGCTTTTCACTTAAGCAAATTGTGTTGCCAAAGCGCCACATTTGTTGAAAACCCGGCTTGCACAGGGCCGGGAGTGGCGGTAAGGCACTCCTTGAGCGTTGTTCGTTCAATAGAGAAGGGGATTACCAATGAGGAAGCTTGCCGTTGCCCTGGCACTTGCTTCCACCGCCTTGGCTTCGCCCGCGCTTGCGCGCGACGATTCATGGTATGTGGGAGTTGAAGGCGGCGTAATGCTGGTTGAGGACCTGAGCCTCGATATCGGCACCAATGCTGATGCCGCAACCGTCAACCACGAGTATGGCTATGATTTCGGCGGTGTCGTCGGATATGATTTCGGCGGTTTCCGTGCAGAAGTCGAAGTAGCCTATCGTCAGGCTGATTCCGACAGCATTAACGTAACGGCCGGCGGTATCCCTGCTGGTGCGCGTAATAATGCGTTCAACACCAATTTCCGTGGCACCACGCCAACCAATGGTTCGGTCAGCGCGCTCAGCTTCATGCTGAACGGGATGCTCGACTTTGGTGAAGATGATGGCATGCAGGGTTTTGTTGGTGCCGGTGCGGGTGTTGCCCGTACGAGCCTGATAAACGTCTACACGTCACCACCTTGGCTTGATGATTCGGATACCGGATTTGCTTGGCAAGTGATTGCCGGCGTTCGTTCGCCGGTCACGAACAACATTGACGCGGGTCTTCGTTATCGCTTCTTCAATGCAGACAATGTTGGTCTGGTTGATCGCGGTGGCCGTGACATCAGCACACGGATGCGCTCGCATTCGCTGATGGGCACATTGACCTATAATTTCGGCGAACCGGCTGCACCTCCTCCGCCGCCTCCACCGCCTCCACCGCCTCCACCGCCTCCACCGCCTCCACCACCTCCGCCTCCGCCTCCGCCACCTCCTCCGGTGTGCAACAGCGGGCCGTACATTGTGTTCTTCGATTGGGATAAGGACGCCATCACTGCTGATGCCGCCCAAACCCTCGATAACGCAGTCAGCGCTTACGCTAACTGTCGTAACACATCGGTGATGATCGCTGGTCACGCTGACCGTTCCGGTCGTCCGGGCTACAACGTTGCTCTATCGCAACGCCGCGCGAACAACGTTCAGGGCTATATGGCTGCTCGTGGCATCCCAGGTGGTGCAATGGCTACCAGCGCGCTCGGCGAAAGCCAGAACCGCGTCCCGACCCCAGATGGCGTCCGCAACGACCAAAACCGTCGTGTGGAAATCAACTATGGTCCTGGTTCAGGACGTTAATCAGCCGCTAGGTTTGATGGATGAAGGGGCGGTTCCGAAAGGTGCCGCCCTTTCTCTATGCGGTGGACATGGGGGGGAGTTATATCAAAATCCGTTCGTGCCGGCTCCCGACGGGTCGCTGTCGATGCGGTGTCCTTTGTGGCTTCCCAGTAAGAGCAGCCCTTCGACAGGCTCAGGGCGAACGGGGTAGTTGATGGCTACTATGTCCAGCAAAAAGGCCCGCCTTCAAATGAAGGCAGGCCTCTGTGTCATCGCGGGTATAACGTCCGCAAAAACTATTGAGCTGAGTTAGAAAATCTCGAACAATCCAGCTGCGCCCTGTCCACCGCCGATGCACATGGTGACAACGGCATATTTCGCGCCGCGCCGCTTGCCTTCGATCAACGCATGGCCGGTGCAGCGCGCGCCGGTCATCCCGAACGGGTGGCCGATCGAGATCGACCCGCCATTGACGTTGAGCAATTCGCCGGGAATGCCCAGTCTGTCGCGGCAATAGAGAACTTGCACCGCGAACGCCTCGTTAAGCTCCCACAGCCCGATGTCGTCCATCTTGAGGCCAAAACGGCTGAGTAATTTGGGGATGGCAAATACGGGGCCGATGCCCATTTCGTCGGGCTCCGTGCCAGCCACCGCCATGCCGACATAGCGGCCCAGCGGATTGAGCCCGCGCTGTTCGGCCAGTTTGGCCTCCATCACCACGCATGCCGATGATCCGTCGGACAACTGGCTGGCATTGCCGGCGGTGATACAATGCCCTTCACCCATCACGGGTTTGAGCGACGCCAGCCCTTCGAGTGTGGTGTCGGGACGGTTGCAATCGTCGCGTGTAGCGGTGACCGCCGAAAAACTGACCTCGCCCGTTTCCTTGTTCATAACCGCCATGGTCGCGTCGCAGGCGATGATCTCATCGTCAAACTTGCCTGCAGCTTGCGCAGCGGCGGTGCGTTGCTGCGATTGCAGCGAATATTCATCCTGTGCTTCGCGGCTGATGCCATAGCGTTTGGCGACCACTTCGGCGGTGCCGATCATCGGCATATAGACGAGTGGGTGCATCGCGATCAGTTCAGGATCGGGTTCGATGAACAATTTGTCGCCGCGAATCTTGGAGACCGACTCGACCCCGCCCGCGACGATGATGTCCATCCGGTCGATGATGACCTGTTTCGATGCGGTGGCGATGCTCATCAACCCCGACGAACATTGGCGGTCGAGCGACATCGCGGGGACGGTGACGGGCAGGCCCGCACGCAATGCGACGAGCCGCGCAACATTGGGGGCTTGGCTGCCCTGTTGCATCGCCGCGCCGATGAGCACATCGTCAACTTCGCCGCCGTCGATACCAGCGCGTTCAACCGCAGCACGGACCGAATAAGCGCCCAGCGTTGCCGATGGAGTGTTGTTGAATGCGCCGCGCCCAGCCTTGCAAAGCGGGGTGCGCGCGGTGGAGACGATGACGGCGTCACGCATGGTGGTGGTTCCTTTTACTTCTGTGGAAAACGGGTTGCATTTTGTTCAAGCGGCAAATCAAGTGCGCCGCAAATCAAAGCAACCCCATGGTAAAAAGCCACAAGCTGGATAATTTCCAGCACTTGCGGCTCGTCGAAATGGCCGCGCAAAGCTCCCCATTGCGCATCGCTGAGTTTTTTTGTGTCGATAAGTGCATCGACGGTTGCGATCAGCACCTGTTCTTCGGCGGGCCAGACGGGATCGTCGGCCGCGCCATGCACCGTGGCATGGGCCTGCTGCGGGGTAAGGCCGACATGGGCTGCAAAGCCTGCGATATGGACGCCCCATTCATATTCACAGCCGCAGCGCGCGGTCACCCGGTCGATAACAATTTCGCGCTGACGCATCGGGAGCGGGCTGCCCTTGTCGAGCAGCGAGCCGCCGCCGAACTTGCCCCAGGCGCGATCGTTGGTCGCCAATGTGGTGAACAGGACCAGCGGGTCGGCACCACGCATCAGCGCCATCATGCGCTGCGCGAATTCTTTGGGATAGGGTTGGGTCAGCGGTTCAATGCGCGCCATGACGAAAATCCCCTCAAACGAAAACTTGGCTGATCCATTCGGCGATAAGGGCCGGTTTATCCTCACCCTCAATCTCCGCCGAAAACTCGATCATCTGTTGCCATTGGCCGGGGCGTTTTTCCGCCATCTCAAGCAGTTTGAAGTGGCCGCGCACGCGCTTGCCAGAGCGGACGGGGGCGAGGAAGCGGACCTTGTTGCCGCCATAATTGACACCCATTTTGACACCCTCGATATGCGGGCAATCGGACTTGGCCATCAGCATGGGGAATAGCGATAGCGTCAGGAACCCGTGCGCAATGGTGCCGCCAAACGGGGTCATCTTGGCCATGTCGGGGTTGACGTGGATGAATTGATGGTCGCCGGTTGCGTCGGCGAACTTGTTGATCATATCCTGATCGACCAACACCCATTCGGATGAGCCGAGCGTCTGGCCAACACGCGCGGCCATTTCCTGCGGGGTGATCATGGTCATAATAGGCTCCCTCCTGTGCCACATCATTCATGCATTCGATTGCGTAGCCACCCCGCCAGCCTTGTGCAAGTGCGTCAATCGTCGCCGCGTGTTGATGGTGGGAGAAATGGTGAACGCAGTAGGGCTCGAACCTACGACCCGCTGATCATTACCTTTCATAACGAGCGGGGTACCGAATGTCAGGAAAAATCATGATGTGTCGATGCCATCGACATATCGATTGAATATGTCGATTATTTTGGTAAACATCGACATATGAAGTTTGATCCGGCCACCCCGTACAATCAATTGCCGCTCCTGCCGCCGAAGGATGCGCTTGAGACAGCGGCGGTGCTCAAAGCGTGCATTGCCGCGCGCGCTGCCCTAGCCGACCTCAAGGCGATCGGCCACATCATCCCGAACCAATCGATCCTGATCAATTCGATCCCGCTGCTGGAAGCGCAAGCGAGTTCGGAAATCGAGAATATCGTCACGACGGGCGACCTCCTCTTTCAATTTGCGAACACGCCATCGGGAACGGGCGTGGATGCGGCCACAAAGGAGACGCTCCGGTATCGCACGGCATTGGCCAATGGCTTTGCGAGTCTCAGCGAGCGGTCGTTATCGACGCGCACCGCTGTCGAGATATGCAGTGCGATCAAGGGCGTCGATATGGATATCCGGGTTACGCCGGGGACCACATTGGCGAACGACCGCACCGGCGAAATCATCTTTACCCCGCCAACGGGTGAGCGGCTGCTGCGGGATTTGCTCGCGAACTGGGAACGCTACATTCACGATCACGGGGACGTTGACCCGTTAATCGGGCTAGCCGTCCAGCATTATCAGTTCGAAGCGATCCATCCGTTCACCGATGGCAACGGGCGAACGGGACGGGTGTTGAATCTGCTTTTTCTCGTGCAGCATGGCCTACTTGACATTCCGGTTCTGTATCTAAGTCGGGCGATTATCCGGGCGAAGAATGATTATTACCGGTTGCTGCTCGATGTCACGAGAAGGGGCAACTGGGAGCCTTGGCTGCTGTTCGTAATTGAGGCCGTTCGGGACACGGCAGACTGGACAAGCCGCAAGGTCAGAGCGATCCGCGCACTTCTGGATGAAACAGCGCAGGCGATACGGGACAACGCGCCGCGTATCTACAGCAGGGAACTGGCCGAGCTGATATTCTCGCAGCCTTATTGTCGTATCGGCAATGTGGTCGATGCCGGATTGGCCAAGCGTCAAGCCGCATCGACTTATCTCAAAACGTTGGCCTCAATCGGGTTGCTCGAAGAGCGAAAGGTCGGACGAGAAGCCCTGTTCGTAAATCCGGCGCTGCTCACACTCCTAATGCGCGAGGATGGCTAAACGTCGGCGTCGGTTCGACTAGGCGTTAGTCACGTTGTTTGGTCGACGCTTTGCGCGACCCGAATGAGGGCGCTTTCAATCTGGGACCCATTGGTGCCCCGCGCACGGATGCACACTACAAATCAAATCTAAGTCATTGAAAAATGGTGGACGCAGTAGGGCTCGAACCTACGACCCGCTGATTAAGAGTCAGCTGCTCTACCAACTGAGCTATGCGTCCATCATGCCGCCATGGGCTTTCCGTTGCTTTTGGTGTGGCGGGCATGGTGGCCCCAGCAACGAAGCGCGCGGCTAGCATGAGTTATGGGCCGATGCAATGCTAGTGGTTCGATTCTGACATTTACATCCCCTTGCGGCAAGGGCACGCGCAAATGTCAGAATCATAAGAACCACTAGAAAAACCGTGAATCTAGGGGAACTTTTGAATTGAACATTTGACCCAGAGCATCGCCGCTAGAGGGACTCAAATGTTCAATTCGTTCCACTAGTATGCCGAAAATCACTGCTTAGCCAAATGCGCCCCCGCCGCGTTTGGTGGCGCGATCAATCGACATGATGATACCGATGCACAGCATCACCGTCAGCATCGACGAGCCGCCGTGCGAGATGAAGGGTAGCGGGATGCCGACCACGGGGGCAAGCCCCATCACCATCATCAAATTGATGGCGACGTAAAAGAATATCGTCATCGTCAGGCCGCCCGCCGCGAGTCGGCCAAAGCGGCTGGGCGTGCGGCCCGCCACCCGCCATCCCCACCGGAACAGTAAGGCGAAGGCGAAAAGCAAGGCCAGTCCGCCCATCAGGCCCCATTCTTCCGCCATCGTCGCGAACACGAAATCGGTGTGCCCTTCGGGAAGATAATCAAGATGGCTCTGCGTACCGTTCAGAAATCCTTTGCCGAAAATACCACCCGATCCGATGGCGATTTTTGACTGGCTGATATGATAGCCAGCGCCCAGAGGGTCGCTTTCGGGATCCATGAAGATCAGGATGCGCCTTTGTTGATAGCCGTGCAGCATGCTGAACAGGATCGGCACGGCGGCGGCCCCGGTCACGCCCGCACCGACGAACAGCCGCATCGGTAGCCCCGCGAGAAAGCCGACGGTGATGCCGCCAACCGCGATGGCGATGGCGGTGCCAAGGTCGGGTTGCAGCATCACCAGCGCCATTGGCAAAGCTATCACGACGCCCGCTGGCCATAGCGCCGACCATGTGCGGACATGGCCCGGCGGTAACATGCCATAGAAATGCGCGAGCGCGAGGACGACGGCGGGTTTCATAAACTCTGATGGTTGCAGGCGGATGAAGCCCAGGTTGAGCCAGCGCTGGCTGCCGCCGCTGATCGCGCCAAGCATTTCTACGCCGAGCAACCCCAGCAGAACCGCGCCGAAAAAGGGCAAGGCGAGCATTCGCCACCATACGATGGGGACATAGGACAGGACAAACGCCATCATTAGAAAGATACAAAAACGTATCATATGCGCCGCCGCCCACGGGCTGGCGCTGCCCCCCGCAGCGGAATAGAGGACGAGCGCGCCAAAGCACACCATCGCGGTCAGCAGCGCTGTCAGTTTCCACGGGAAAGCGTTGGCGATGGTGGCGGGGACGATAGTGCGGCTCATCGCTCCGCCCCTTCAGCGGCTGTGGGGTTCGCCGGTGGCGTGGGGATATTGGCGACACCGCTGGTCTGTGCCCGCAGCGCCGAATAGCGCCGTTCCAATCGCTCGCGCATTGTCCCGCCCCATCCGGCCTCAAGGCTAGCGAGGCTGGAGAGCGCCAGTTCGCGGTCATAGAGAAACGTCAGTATGTCTTTGGCCACTGGTGCGGCGGCGCGCGCTCCGCCCATACCATGTTCAATGACCACCGCACCGGCGTAACGCGGTTCTTCGAACGGCGCGTAAAACACAAATAGGCCGTGGTCGCGCGACCGCCAGCTGCTACTACTGCCATGTTGTAGCCCGCGAACCTGCGCCGTCCCGGTCTTTCCGTTCATTTGCACATTGGGGATAGCCAGTTTGCTGGCGCGCCCGCTGCCATTGGCGTTGACCACTAGGTTCATGCCATCGCGCGCGGCGTTGAAAAATGCGGGGTCGATGGCGAGCGGCTGCGCGTTCGATGTCGCTTGGTTCAGCAATAGCTTTGGTTGAATATTGCGGCCCGTGGCAAGCCGCGCGGCCATAACCGCCAGTTGCAGCGGGCTGACCGACAGATAGCCCTGGCCGATGGTGGCATTGAGCGAATCCGCGCCCGACCATGCCTGTCCATAGCGCCGCTGTTTCCACGCGCTATCTGGCACCGTGCCATAACGCTGTGATGTGCCGGGCAGGTCAAACTCCTGCCCCAGTCCCATCATGCGGGCAATGGGTGCAATCGCATCATAGCCGACACGGTGGCCCATCGTGTAAAAATAGGTGTTGCAACTCTTTTCGATGGCGTGGCGCATATTGATGGTGCCATGATGCCCTAGGCAGTGGAAAAAACGACCCCCCAAACGATAACCGCCCGCACAATAGACGGTTTCCTCGGGATCAACGCCATGCGCCTGTAACGCCAGAGCCACCATGGGCTTGACCGTAGAGCCCGGCGGGTAAAGCCCGCGCATCGCCTTGTTGAGCAAGGGGATATGATCATCGTCGTTGAGCATCTGCCATTCAAGCCGGCCGATGCCGTCGGTAAAGCTGTTCGGGTCGAACGCTGGCATCGAGCATAGCGACAATATGCCGCCCGTTACGCAATCGAGCACGATGGCCGCGCCCGATTCGACACCCAGACGCCGTGCGGCAAAATCTTGTAAATCCGCATCGATGGTAAGCTGTATTGCTTGGCCGGGGCGATCGCTTTGTGTTTCAAGCTCACGCACCAGACGTCCACGCGCGGTCACTTCGGCGCGCCGGGCGCCGGGCCGCCCGCGCAACGCTTCGTCAAAATCTTTTTCCAGCCCGTCTTTGCCCACTTTGAACCCCGGGGTCAGCATCAAAGGGTCGCGCCGCGCTGCATATTCTTCTGCGCTTGCTGCGCCGACATAGCCAATCAGATGTGCAACAGACGGGCCGGTCGGATAGTTGCGAACAAACCCCCGCGCGGGGACGACGCCGGGCAGGTCGGGCAGATTGACCGACACGGCGGCAAAGCGCGCTTCGTCAAGGTTTGAAACCACCTCAATCGGCTGTGCGCCGCTGCCTGCGTCCAGATCGCGGTTCACGCGGTCCACGGCTTCGGCGTCGAGGCCGAGCAGCCCAGATAGGCGCGCGACAACGGCAGATCTGTTGCGCAGTCTGTCGGGAATGATGTCCACACGCAGCGCAACGCGGTTATCCGCCAGCGCCTTGCCATAGCGGTCAACAATCCAGCCACGACGCGGCGGAATGAGCGTCAAATTGACACGGTTGCTCTCGGCCAGCAGCCTGTATCGCTGATTATCGACAACGGAAATATAGGCCATGCGTGCAGCCAAGACGACACCGACCGCTGCTTGCGTTCCGCCAACTATCATCGCGCGGCGGCTGAATACCAGCCGCTGCATTCCTTCGGTCATCAACGGTTCGTTAGTGGGGCGGGCCTTACGAAACTTCACGGTCGCCGCCGCCAGGAGTCAAGCATTGCTACGCCGCGCATAATGAGTGGAATCAGCATGACCGACCACAGAAATTGCGGGAAAATCAACTGCAAATTTTGCATCATATCGCCCGCTCTGGCCAGCACTGCCCCCACCAACAAATAAACGAACAACGCGGCTGCAGCCAAAAGCCAGTCAATCCCAAAATCGCGCCATATGATGCGCCTGTCGATGGCCTCCATCGCCAGCATAGCCAGCGTCCACAGGGCCACCGCACTGCCGACCGGTTGACCGCTGACCAGATCGTCAAACAATCCAAGCGGAATGCCTATCCAAATCGGCCAAATATCGGCGCGCAGCATCCGCCACGAAATCAGCATCATGAAACCCAAAGGCGGCAACATGGGGAATGCGGCGTCAAAGGGTAATGTGACAAAAGCCGAAGCGAGCAACACCGAACCCGTCGGCACCAAACGCATCTTGATGGGCATGGCGACCAATATTTCTTCGGCGGGGAGCAGGCGTGCCATGCTAGGCTCCGCCCTGTGTGCCAGCATCGCCTTGCCCGGCAGTCGGCGGCGGCTCATCAAGTCCGGCGTTGGCGGCCGGTTCGACAATGACGCCGATATTGGACCCCGGGTCAGCCAATGGTCGCGCCAGCCCCCCCTCGCTGGTCAGGCGGATGATGATACCAATAGGCGTGCGCGGTTGATAGAGGCCGCCGCTGCCCGAGCTGTGTAGCACGTCCCCGATTTTAAGCGGGTTGCCCGCCGCATTGAGTGCACGCACGTCGAGCAATTCATCGCCGCGACCACTGACCAGCAACGCCAATCCATCGCGTGCGCGCCTAGCTGGGACGACATTTTGTTGATCGGTGATGAGCAGAACCCGTGCGACGTTCGGGCCGACTTCGAGCGTGCGGCCAATCAACCCGTCGGCCGAGCGCACCGGCTGCCCGCTGCGTACCCCATCGCCATACCCTGCGTCGATGATCGCATAGCGCCGTGTGCTGCTGGCACTGGTTGAGAGCAATTGCGCCGTTGCAATCGGGCGGATGTCGCCGCGCGTCAGTGCAAGCAGGCGGCGCAGTTGGGCGTTCTCGGCTTCCAGCCCATGCGCGCGGATAATGACACGGCGGGCCTGCGCCAAATCGTCGCGTAGTGCCTGATTTTGCGATCCTGCGCGCCACCAAGCGGCGATGCTGTCATCAATGCCGCCAGCTGCCCCTGTTCCGGCATTGACCGTGCGTGCGACAGGCGCTGTTGCTTCAGCCATCAAGATGCGCAGATTGCCAAATCCGACCGGATCAACGATCCAGATGATGGCCGTCATCAGCCCTGTGATAACGCCGACTATCGCGACAAGATAGGCGGCAAAGGCACCATATTGCGCCCGACGGGCATAACTGTGGCGACCGTCATTGGGTGACGCCATAGCCTGCCGCCTAGGCTGTAATGAGAACCCCGCGATAAACGGGATCCTCCATCGCCCGCCCAGTTCCGATGGCAACGCACGTCAGCGGATTTTCAGCAACCATTACAGGCAGGCCGGTTTCATTGCGCAATACAACGTCGAGATCCTGTACCAATGCTCCGCCGCCCGTCAGAACAATGCCTTGCTCGACGATGTCGGCGGCCAGTTCTGGCGGGATATTTTCCAGCACATTGCGAACGCCCGCGATAATCTGGCTAATGGGCTCGTTCAGCGCATCGGCAATTTGTTGCTGGTTAATCTCGATTTCCTTGGGAACGCCGTTGACGAGGTCGCGGCCTTTGATGTGGATGACCTTGCCCTTGCCGTCTTCCGGGCGGCGCGCGATGCCAAAATCTTTCTTGATGCGTTCGGCGGTGGATTCGCCGATCAGCAGATTGTGGTGGCGGCGGACATAGGAAACGATGGCTTCATCCATTTTGTCGCCGCCAACGCGCACCGAACTGGAATAGGCAAGCCCGCGAAGGCTGAGCACTGCAACTTCGGTGGTGCCGCCGCCAATATCGACAACCATCGAACCTACAGGTTCAGTGACCGGCATGTTGGCGCCAATTGCGGCGGCCATTGGCTCTTCGATCAGGAATACTTGGCGCGCACCTGCGTTGAGCGCGGCATCGCGGATGGCACGGCGTTCGACGCTGGTGGACCCCGATGGCACGCAGATGACGATTTCGGGGTAGCTCCATGGGCGCGGGCTGCCACCTGCAACCTTGCGGATAAACTCTTTGATCATTTGCTCCGCGACGTCGATGTCGGCGATAACACCGTCGCGCAATGGACGAATCGCGTCGATATTGGCAGGCGTTTTGCCCATCATCATTTTGGCGTCGTTGCCAACAGCCTTAGTCTTACGGACGCCGTTGATTGTTTCCACCGCAACCACCGATGGCTCGTCCAGAACGATACCCTTACCGCGAACATAAACCAGAGTATTGGCGGTGCCGAGGTCGATCGCCATATCATTGGACGAGAACTTGAACAGCTTGGAAAAGAACGACATCATAGGCTTTCCGATTCGTGAAATTGGCTTTGCGAGCCAGTGGCCCACCCAGTATAAAAAATACCGGATTCGACGGCTCGCAGTGCGAGTTCGAGTGCGCTAGGATGGTGCCTATGTCAATACGCCGCCTCCCCGAAACGCTAGTAAATCGCATCGCTGCGGGCGAAGTGGTTGAACGCCCAGCCAGCGCGATGAAGGAACTGGTCGAAAATGCCATTGACGCGGGCGCAACACGCATCGCCATCACCTTGTCGAGCGGTGGTATCGACCAGATCATGGTCACCGATGATGGCAGCGGCATAGCACAGAGTGAAATGGCGCTGGCGTTCGAACGGCACGCCACATCAAAGCTGCCCGATGAGGCTATTGAGCAAGTGATGACGTTGGGGTTTAGGGGCGAAGCGCTGCCCTCGATTGGCTCGGTGGCGCGGGTGGCAATGGAAAGCCGCGTTGCGGGCGCGGATGGCTGGGCGCTCACCGTCGATAATGGCGTGATGTCGCCCATAACGCCCGCCGCCATTCCCGCTGGCACGCGGGTCAGCGTGACCGGCTTGTTCGAGCGCGTGCCCGCACGCCGCAAGTTCCTGCGCACAGCGCGCAGCGAATTTGCCGCCTGCCTCGATTTGGCCAAACGTCTGGCGATGGCGCGGAGCGACATTGGCTTCACCTTTGAAAATGATGGGCGGACGCAATTTGCTGTGCCGCCGGAGCAGGACCGGGTGTCGCGGGTCGCGGCGCTGACCGATCGGACACTCGCGGACAATATCGTCACAGTTGATTTGGAGCGTGGGCCCATCAGGCTCGGCGGGATAGCAGGCCTACCGACTTTCCATCGCGGGGTGGCCGACCATCAATATCTGTTCGTCAATGGCCGCCCGGTCAAGGACCGCCTGCTGACCGGAGCGGTGCGCGGAGCCTATGCCGAGATGATGGCGCGTGATCGCCATGCCGTGGTCGCGCTGTTCATCGAACTGCCGGGCGAGGAAGTGGACGTCAATGTCCACCCCGCCAAGACCGAAGTGCGTTTCCGCGAACCGCAATTGGTGCGCGGAATGATCGTCTCCGGCCTGCGTCACGCCATTGATGCTGCGGGGCACAGAAGCGCGCAAGGCGCGGACGCAGCCGCGATGGCACTGTGGCAAAGAGAAGGACAAGGCGCGCTCCAACCACCATCGCTATCAGCATTTGATTGGGTAACGCCAAGTCACAGCAGTGCGCAGGTGGCCGACATCGCGCGCCGTTTTGATGGCTTTACTGCCATTGCCCCTGTGGCGGGACTGGCCGAAGTGGCGGCGTTGCCAGTGCCAAATGATGCGCCGCTCGGCGTGGCGCGCGGACAAGTGGCGGCGACCTATATCGTGGCGGAGGCCGAGGACGGGCTGGTGCTGGTTGATCAGCATGCTGCGCATGAACGACTGGTGCTGGAGCGGCTACGGCGCGGGGCGGCGGGTGGCGGGGTGGCAGCGCAACGCCTGTTGCTCCCCGATGTTATCGAGCTGGACGAGCCAGCGTGCGACAGGCTGGAGGCGGCAGCGAGAGAACTTGCAAACTTTGGCCTCGACATCGAACGTTTTGGCCCGGCGGCGATGCTGGTGCGCAGTGTCCCCGCGCCGCTCGGCAATGTCGATAGCGCGCGCCTGCTGACCGATCTGGCCGATGATTTGGCGGCGCATGACGCCCCGCTGTCGCTGAATGAGCGCATCGACCATGTTGCATCGACGATGGCGTGTCACGGCAGCGTGCGCGCTGGCCGCGTGCTCAATGTGGCGGAGATGAACGCGCTGCTGCGCGAGATGGAGGCGACCCCACACAGCGGCCAGTGCAACCATGGTCGCCCGACTTGGGTCAAGCTGGGGCATGGCGACATCGAAAAACTGTTCGGGCGGCGTTAGAGCGACTATGCGTCCTCAATGGCTGCATCAGGGTCGCGCACGGCTATCAACCCCACATTCTCCATCGTCATGACCAGATCGCCATGCTGGTTGAACACACGAACCACGCCATCCACCAACCCCATTTCGGGGCGGCTGGTGCTGCGCCGTTTACTGATGGACTCGGTCTCACAGCTTAGCGTGTCACCGGGGTGGACAGGCTTTATCCAGCGTAATTTGTCGATGCCGGGCGAGCCAAGGCTGGCGCGGCGATTTTGCGCCATATGATCGACCAGCATCCGCATCATCATCGCACCGGTGTGCCAGCCCGATACCGCGAGCCGTTTGAAATGCGTCTTCGCCGCCGCTTCGTCGCTCAGGTGAAAGGGTTGCGGGTCATATTTGGTTGCAAACTCGACTGCTTCATCATGGGTGACCACATAGCTGCCGAACCGCGCGACTTCGCCCACGACAACATCTTCATAATATTGCACTATAATGGTCCTGACCCTAGCTGATGACCATATCCGGCGCGCCATGCGCGACGGTGGCGGTGGCACGGCGGCTCAGCTGGTTATTGCTGTTCGATACGCGGTCAACAACGTTGAAATGCGTCGCCCAAGCCTCTGGCGTGACTTCGCAGGTCAAATAGCCGCGCTGGTCGTTGATGAACTTGACCTCTGGGTTATTGGCCAAAAACACATCGCTCCCCATTCGCAGGTCCGACCCGTCACCGCCGCTGGAGATCGAGGTGGCGACGAACTCCGCTCCGACCACCTGATCGCGGTGGGTGAGCAGTCCGGCAAAGTTTTGATGCTCATCCCCCGTCAGCACCACAACATTGCCGAGGCCGCGCATCCGCGCCAGCATCCGCTCGCGCGGCACTGCATATCCCGCCCAGCTATCGAGGTTCATCACCCGCGCTGGCTCCTCTGGCCGCCGCCGCCGATCGAGGCTCATCATCATGATTTGCTGCGCAAGGCAGTTCCACTGCGCCTGATTACGCGACAGGTTACGCCCCAGCCACGCCTCTTGCTCGGTCCCCAGCACCTGCGCTGCCGCTTCGTCAACCCCGTCGCAATGCGGTTTGAAGCCATCGCCACACGGCTGATTGGTTCGATAGAGCCGCGTGTTGAGTATGTCGATTTCCGCCAGCTTGCCAACGCGCAGACTGCGGTAATGGTTGACCACACCGCCGCGCGGCAGGCTGGATAGCCGCACTGGCATATGTTCATACCACGCCTGAAACGCACCCGCGCGGCGCATGGCGAAAATAGCGGGGTCAGCGCCGCCGGGGTCGATGTCCTGCACCCAATTATTGGCGATTTCATGGTCGTCATAGCTGGTGACAAATGTGTGCGCAGCGTGCGCGCGTTGCAGATCAACATCCATTTTGGCTTGGGCATAGCGCAGCCGATAATCGCCGACATCCATACACACTTGGCCGATGACTTCGCGCACCGGCACGTTCATTCCGCCTGACCACCACGACGCGCCAGTAGGGCTGCCGCGATATTCATAGATATAATCGCCATAATGATAGACGAAGGCGAGGTCGGCTTCGCGCGCCAAATGGCGATAGGCACCGTAAAAGCCATCCTCGTAATTCTGGCATCCGGCAACGCCGAACTTGAGCCGCGCGACATCGGCATCGGCGCGGGGCAGGGTGCGCGCAGCTCCGCGAAAGCTGCGCTCGCCGCCAGCGGTAAAGCGATACCAATAGGGGCGGTCAGCGACCAGCCCCGCCACCTCGACATGGACGCTATGCGCCAGTTCGGGCCGCGCTATCGCCTCACCATGCGCGACGATGGTGGCAAAGCGGTCATCGCTCGCAACCTCCCACTGCACGGGCAGCGGTGCCATCCCCATGCCGCCATGCGCGTCGAGCGGGTCGGGCGCAATCCGCGTCCAGATGACAAAGCCATCTGCGCTCGGCTCGCCTGACGCGATGCCTAGGCTGAACGGAAACTCGCGGAACATGCTCTGCGCGCGGATGATGGACGGCGCGGCGAGCGCGGTGGTCGCGACGCCTGCGCCAGCGGATGAGAGAAAAAGGCGGCGGGAAAACATGGGTGACCTCCGTTGGTGCGATTCGCGGCGAATGCAGGGCGACTCAATAGCCGTTCGTGCTGAGCCTGTCGAAGCACAGTATTTTCTTGGCGTGAAAAGTGAGTAAGGGCGGCCCTTCGACAAGCTCAGGGCGAACGGAGCGGGGGGATATGCCTCCTACCCGCCGCCTCATCAACTATGCAGGAAGTGCATGACGTCGCCATCGTGGACGACATAGGTTTTGCCCTCGGCGCGCAGCTTACCTGCTTCGCGCGCGCGTGCTTCGCCGCCTAGCGTGACATAATCGTCGAACGCGACGGTTTCGGCGCGAATAAAGCCTTTTTGGAAATCTGAATGGATGACGCCCGCCGCTTCGGGCGCGGTCGCGCCGTTGTGGACCGTCCATGCGCGCGCTTCCTTTGGCCCGACGGTGAAGAAGGTGAGGAGGTGGAGCAGTTCATAGCCAGCGCGCACCACGCGCGTGAGGCCGGTCTCATGCAGCCCCATTTCCTCTAGGAACAGCATGCGCTCGTCGGCGTCCATGCCGGTCAGCTCGCTCTCGATGGCGGCAGAGACGACCACGGCCTGCGCACCCTCTGCGGCGGCGCGCGCGAAGACGCGGGCTGACTGCTCGTTGCCTTTCGCTGCGTTGTCCTCATCCACATTGCACACATAGAGCACGGGTTTGGAGGTCAGCAATTGCGCCTGATCGAGCACACGTTTTTCATCTTCGTCGCGCGTCTCGGTCAACCGTGCGGGCTTGCCCTCGCGCAATAGCTCCAGCGTCTGGCCAAGCACCGCTGCTTGAACCTTGGCTTCCTTGTCGCCTTGCGCGGCTTTCTTTTGGAATGCGGGCACGCGCTTTTCGAGCGATTCTAGGTCGGACAGCAGCAACTCGGTCTCGACCGTCTCCGCGTCGGCAATCGGGTCGATCTTGTTATCGACATGCTGGATGTCGTCATTGACGAAACAGCGCAGGACGTGGACGATTGCGTCGACTTCGCGGATATTACCCAGAAACTGGTTGCCCAGCCCTTCGCCCTTAGACGCCCCGCGCACCAGCCCGGCAATATCGACAAAGCTCAATTGCGTTTCGATAATTTTTTGCGATCCCGCGACCTTGGCCAATTGGTCGAGCCGCGCGTCTGGTACCGCAACCTGACCGACATTCGGCTCGATCGTGCAGAACGGATAATTGGCCGCCTGCGCCGCCTGTGTTTCGGTCAGCGCGTTGAACAGCGTTGATTTGCCGACATTGGGTAGGCCGACGATACCGCATTTAAAACCCACAAACTTATCCTAACTATAATTGAAGCTGATGCTGATGCGGTCCGATTTCGCGCCATTGGCCTCCACCTCGTGGCGCAACCAGCTTTCCCACAGCATGATCATGCCGGGCGCGGGGGCGATGGTGACGAACGGGCGCAGCGCCTCGGGGGCATCGGCTGTCCGCGTTGGCGCGGCCATCATGCTAGCCAAGCGCGGGTCTTCGAAGCGCAATCCGCCCGCGCCCGCCGGAACCTCGATATAGATGGTGCCCGAAACGACGCTGTGCGGGTGGATGTGGCCGCTGTGCATCCCGCCGGGTTTCAATATATTGACCCACAGGCTGTTGATTTTGAGCTTTTTATCAAGGTCGAACGCGCACTCGCTAGCGAACGCGGCGACATGCTTGTCGAGGATGTGGACCAGCGCCGCCGCGTCGGGGTCGCGGGTCGGTAAATCATCGAGGCTGGCATAGCTGGTATAGCCGCGATAGGCATGGTCCTTTGACCATTTGCGCCCCGCGCCGTCATCGACCGCGAATGTCCGCGCCATGTGGCCAAGCGCCGCGATCAACGCCGCATCGTCGCACTGCCCCTGATAAACGGGGGTGGTGAACAGGTGACGGATGGTCATTACGGCGCCCCCCTCATTGTGTCATCCTCATTGCGACATCATTCATGAACCGCACATCATCGCCCTTGGCGAGCCATTCGGCCTCGGCCCCCAGCGCGCCGAGCAAATGCTCCAACGGCTCCATCTCGGCCTTGGCATAGTTGCCCAGCACATAGGGCGTCACCGCATCCTTGTGCCCCGGGTGGCCGATGCCGATGCGCACGCGGCGGAAATCTGCGCCGATATGCGCAATCATTGAACGGATGCCATTATGCCCTGCCGCGCCGCCGCCCATCCGCACCTTGATGCGGCAGGGGTCGAGGTCGAGCTCGTCATAAAAAGCGGTGACGTCGGACGGCTCACCCTTGTAGAAACGCAAGGCTTCGCCGACGCTGCGGCCGCTCTCGTTCATGAAGGTGGATGGTTTGATGAGGAGGATGCGCGATGCGCCAATCCGCCCTTCGGCCACCTGACCCTGAAATCCGCGCTTCCACGGAGCAAAATGCCACTGCTCGGCTATCACGTCCACAGCCATGAAGCCGACATTGTGCCGATTGAGCGCATATTGCGCGCCCGGATTGCCAAGGCCGACCCAGATTTGCATCAACTTTCAATCGGGCCATTGCTGGTCAACAGCCACTCCCGTTCGTGCTGAGCTTGTCGAAGCACTGCCTTTTCTCCTCAGTAAGAGTAGTTAGGACAGCCCCTCGACAAGCTCAGGGCGAACGGGGAGTGAAATGTCTTTTTACTCAGTCGTTGCTTCGCCGTCACTAGCTACAGTGGTGTCGCCACCGCTCGATTTGAGCGCGGACGGGGCAACCAGCGTGGCGATGGTGAAGTCGCGGTCGGTGATTGTCGGCACCGCGCCAACGGGCAGTTTGACCGCGCTGATGTGCACCGAATCGCCGACATCATAACCGGTCATGTCAATTTCCAGCTGTTCGGGGATGTGTGACGCGTCGCAGGCCAGCTCAACTTCGTGACGAACGATGTTAAGCACACCGCCCTTTTTAAGGCCGGGTGATTTGTCTTCGTTGATGAAGACGACGGGCACTTCGACGGTCAATTTGGTGTCTTTGTTCACGCGAAAGAAATCGACGTGGAGCGGACGGTCGTTGACGGGGTGGAATGCCACGTCCTTGGGCAGCGTCGTTTGGCGCTTGCCGTCGATGTCGAGATCGATAACCGAGTTGAAAAAGTGCCCCGTCATCAGCGCTTTGACCAGCGCCTTTTCCTCGACATGGATGATGGTGGGTTCGGCGTTGCCGCCATAGATGACGGCGGGGACGCGGCCATTGTTACGCAGTGCACGAGAGGCTCCCTTGCCAGCTCCGCTGCGTAGTTCGGCCGATAGCGTCAGCTGATCGCTCATTGGTTTTCTCCGATTGGATAAAGATGCTTCACGGCACGCCTCCAGGGATGACCATGCCTATGAAGTGCGCGCGCTTAGCGGTGATGCGCGCAAAAGGCAAGTGGNNGGCAGCGACTGCTCGCCGACCAAATGCCCTGTCCCGACCGCGACCATGATGGTGCCGGGGCGCTGCGCCCGCTGGGTTAATGCCACCACCCACGCGCGGTTGCGGGCATAGACCAGCGGCTCGGCAAGCCCCGGCGTCTTGGCCACATCCTCGCTCGCCAATGTTGCCAGCCGCGCCGTATCACCGCGCGCCCAAGCGTTCAGGAGCATGCGGATATTGGCGCGCGCATCGCCCCGCTCCCGCACAGCCCTAGCCAGCATCGCGTCCTGCGTGGCGGGGGGGAGGGCGTCGAACAGCGCCAATTGGTCGGCGGCGCGCTCCAGCCCGTGCACGGGCTTGCCCGTCGCTTGAAACGCACGGGTGAGCGTGGATTCGACCCCCGCCTCGCTCAACAGGCCAGCATCGGCGGATTGCACGCTGCCCAGCGCCATCGCCAGCCCCCAGCTTTCAAGCGTCTGCGCAGATTGCTCGTCGATCCCCGCACTCGCGGCCAAATCGAGCGCAGGCTCGGCCAAATCCCGCCCTATCCGTGTATCGAGCGACGCCACGGGTTCATCGCGTGCAACGCGGGCGAACAGCGCCGGGATTTGCGGCAATTCGGTCGGGTCGAGTTCGAGCAACAATTCATCGGCTTGCCCCACCGCGCGCTGCACCCGTGCGTCCTGCCAGTTCAAATCGGGCGGCAATTGATGCACCGACCCGATCAGGATGAAGCGCGTATCGCCATCCTGTGCCAGCCACATCGGCGGGTGCGCGGGGCCGGTGGCCAGCGGCACGGGTGCCGAGCATGCGGCCAGCAGCAGTGCGATGAGGGCGGAGAGCAGAGAGTGACGATTTCCCCCCTCGTCACCCTGAACTTGTTTCAGGGTCCATGGATGCTGAACCACGTCATCCTGAACTTGTTTCAGGATCAGCATGACGAAGTTTTTTGGCTGAACAGCACCATATTCAATATTCAACCCGCGTCGCGGTGATGCCGTGTGCGAAGAGTTGCTGCTGCACGCTTCCCTCGCCCGCCAAATGCCCCGCGCCGACTGCGACGAAAAACCGCCCGCCGGATTCGGCAAGGCGCAACCGTATCCATTCGGCCCAATTGGCATTGCGGTCGGTCAACAATATACGCGCCAGTTCGGGTGTGGACGCCAGCTCGGCGTTCATCAACGCGCCAAGTGTGTCGGGGTCTCCGGCTGCCCATTGGTCGATCATCGGGGCTAGATTGTCTTCGCCGCTCAATGCCGCTGTCGCGCTCGATACCAGAAAATCTATCTGGGTGTCTATCGCCATTGAGTCAAAAAACCCTATCTGAATGTCCGCCGTTTCCAGTCCGCTGATGCGTTTGCCGACGGCGCTCGCGGCGCGGGTCAGTATGGCTTCGGACCCGTCGGCGGGGTTGTAACCGCGTTGGACCAGCGGCACGACTGACAGCAACATGGCGGGCATCCACGGCTCGCGCGCTTCAAATGGCGTGGCGGGGAAGTTTATGCTGGCCATGGCGCGGGTATAGATGTCGCGTTGTTCGGGGCTTAGCCGCGCCGACAGGGCGACGCCGTCCTGCGCGCTACTAAGCCCCGTGACCAATTCACCGACACGCGCATCGGACCCTGCGGGCAGTTCGAGCACCAGCTCATCCGAAGCGCCAAACGCATCGGCCACCGCTTCGTCAAACCACGACAGGCCGGGCCGCAGCATATGGACGGTGCCGAACAAATAGATGGTGGTGTCACCGTCGCGCACCACCCACAAAGCCGGGTCGGCATCGACCGTGGCGACGGGCGTAGGCGCAGCGGGTTCCGGCGCGGCCACTTGCGCCATCAGGGGCGAAGCGACGAACAGCGTGGTGGCGGCGAGCAGGCGGGGGAAGATGTGCATTGAGTGTTCCTATTTGTGTCTACTAAGATCAAGTTAAACCGTTCGTGCTGAGCTTGTCGAAGTACCGTATTTTTGTAACGGTGAGAGACAAAGACTGCCCCCTTCGACTGCCTTGCAGGCGCTCAGAACAGGCTTCGACAAGCTCAGGGCAAACGGGTTTGGTTACATTCTATCGTTATTTATATTTGCGCCACAGCCAGACGGCGGTCCACACAAAACTCATGATGAAGATGAGGGTGATCCCGCTAGGAGCAGGGACAAGGTCGGAGAGGCTGAGTATCCACCAGACGACACCTGCCCCTAGGATGAAATGTGCGGAAATATTGGCACCCAGCACATAGGCCGCCTGTTCATGTTCATCGATTGCGCGCCACCAACGCCAGCTGATCCATGAACCTACGGTCAAAAAAAGCAGGGAGACTACGATAGAGAGTGTGGGCGACAATGTGCCGCTTCCGCCCCAGTTGAAGTTCCAAACGGCGATAGTGATTCCCACGATGAGCCCAAGCATCACCGACAAGGCCAGAAACTGCACCGATGCCCGTTCACGGCCCGGCAAATGCCTGACATTTGCCATGATCGCTAGCAAATCGCGTATCAGTTGAACCAGCGATCCCACGGCCAAGAGGCCAAGCACCGAGAGCAGGGTAATCGCTTTGGCCGAATATGGGCCGCCACCCGCGCTTCCATGCGCGTCGATGAAACCAGTAAATGTTCCAGCCGCGAAAATCACCATTATCAGCAGCGCAAAAGCGCGGCCAAGGCGGAGCCAAGGTTTGGGTCCGAGTTTATCAGGTCCGGCCTCATTGTGCGAGGAGGTGGTATTCATTGATTGTCTCCATCATCGAAAATCGCCTCGATCGGCATGGCAAACAGCCGCGATATGCGGAACGCCAGCGGCAGCGACGGGTCGTGCTTGCCCGTCTCTATCGCGTTGACCGCCTGGCGTGACACGTCGAGCCGCAAGGCAAGCTCGGCTTGGCTCCAGTCGCGCTCGGCACGCAAAACTTTCAGGCGGTTTTTCACGTTGGGTTCCAGACGTCGTGTGTCAACTATACCTTACTTTATGTCGCGATTCGCTGACTATGTCAAGAGAACGTTACATATTGTCGCATCATCATGACTTATACCGCAATATCCGCGACCCGCTTGACCCCTCGGGCCGGATTCGCCAAAGGCTGGAGCAGATATTGCACCCGCGAAGGAAGCCCGTATTGGCCGCCGCCCAGACGAACGACAAAGTGCTATGCTTTCAGGATTTGATCCTGACGCTCCATGACTATTGGGGCGCGCGCGGCTGTGCCATCTTGCAACCCTATGATATGGAGGTCGGCGCGGGCACCTTTCACCCCGCAACAACGCTGCGCGCGCTGGGGCCGGACCATTGGAACGCCGCCTTTGTCCAGCCCAGCCGCCGCCCGACCGACGGGCGTTACGGCGAAAATCCCAACCGTTTGCAGCATTATTACCAATATCAGGTGCTTATGAAGCCATCGCCGCCGGACTTGCAGCAACTCTATCTGGGGTCGCTCGACGCCATCGGCATAGACCCGCGTCTGCACGACATCCGCTTTGTCGAGGATGATTGGGAAAGCCCGACTTTGGGCGCGTGGGGGCTGGGCTGGGAAGTGTGGTGCGACGGTATGGAGGTGACGCAATTCACTTACTTTCAGCAAGTCGGCGGCTATGATTGCAAACCGGTTGCGGGTGAACTGACCTACGGGCTCGAACGGCTGGCGATGTATATCCAGAATGTCGATAACGTCTATGATCTGGCGTTCAACAACGCCGCCCCTGACCGACCAGCCGTGACTTATGGCGAGGTCTTCCTTGCCAATGAGAGGCAGTTCAGCGCGTGGAACTTCGAGGTTGCCGACACCGACAAATTGCTCCGCTGGTTCAAAGATTGCGAGGGGGAGTTTGCCGCGTGCATCGACGCGAAATTGCCGCTGCCCGCTTATGATCAGGCGATCAAGGCCAGCCATCTGTTCAACTTGCTCCAGGCGCGCGGGGTCATTTCGGTGCAGGAACGCGCCTCCTATATCGGCCGCGTCCGCGCGATGGCGACGGGGGCGTGCACCGCGCATATGGAGAAAGAGGGGTGGAGCGCATGACCGACTTTCTCCTCGAACTCCGCTCCGAAGAAATCCCCGCGCGGATGCAGGACAAGGCGCGCGACGATTTGGCGCGGATGTTTGCGGCCGAACTGGCCAAGGCTGGCTTGGTGGCGGACGCCATCACCACTTACGCGACCCCGCGCCGGCTTGCGCTCATCGCCACTGGATTGCCGCTCGAAACGGCGGCGGTGAGCGAAGAGACCAAGGGGCCAAAGGTCGGCGCACCGCCGCAAGCGATGGAGGGCTTCCTGCGCAAAACAGGGCTGAGCGTCGACCAATTGGTGGAGCGCGACGGTGTCCATTTTGCCGTGGTGGAAAAGCCGGGGCGCAGGGCCGCCGACGTGCTCGGCGAAGCGATCCCCGCGATCATCCGCGCCTTTCCATGGCCAAAATCAATGCGTTGGGGAACGGCGAGCCAGACTACGGAAAGCCTTCGCTGGGTCCGCCCGCTCCACGGCATCGTCGCTTTATTCGGCAACGAAGTGGTGCCGTTCAGCATCGACAGCATCGACAGCGGCTCCGCCACGATGGGCCACCGCTTCCACCATGCGGGACCAGTCACCATCGGCAATGCCGCCGATTATGCGGTGAAATTGCGCGCCGCGCATATCATCGTCGATCAGGACGAACGCGCCGCCATCATCCGCGACGGCGCGGCCAAATTGGCGAAGGCACGCGGCCTGACTTGGATCGTTGACGAGGCACTGGTTACCGAAAATGCCGGGCTGACCGAATGGCCGGTGCCGCTGCTCGGCGATTTTGACCCCGCGTTCCTTGAGGTTCCCCCCGAAGTCATCCGGCTGACGTTGGCGACCAATCAGAAGTATTTTGTGTGCTCCGACGCGGCGGGCAACCTTGCCCCCGCCTTCATTTGTACTGCCAATATCGACGCCAAGGATGGCGGCGCGAGTGTCATCGCGGGCAACGGCAAAGTGCTCAGCGCACGGCTATCCGATGCGCGCTTTTTCTGGGAACAGGACAAGAAGACGTCGCTTGCCGACCAAGTGCCAAAGCTTGATCAAATAGTTTTTCACGAAAAGCTTTGGACTTTACGGCGGAAGGTCAACCGTGTGGCATCTATCGCCTCGGAGCGCCTGCCGGAACTATTGGGCTGGCCTGAGCAAAAGGCGCGTGCGATGCAGCCCGACCTTCGATTGGCGGCGCAGCTTGCCAAGGCGGACTTGGTCACTGGAATGGTAGGTGAGTTCCCCGAGCTTCAAGGCGTGATGGGCGGATATTATGCAGACGCTGAAGGCCTGAGCGTTGGTCAGGCAATTAGAGATCACTACAAACCCGTTGGGCCTAGTGACGAACTGCCATCCAACGATGTTGGAACTCTTATTGCGCTCGCGGACAAGGTCGACACAATCTACTCGTTCTTCCTCATCGACCAAAAACCAACCGGATCAAAAGACCCATTTGCATTGAGGCGCGCAGCTCTCGGCATCATTCGACTGATTGTTGAAAACGAACTGAGAATCTCTCTTCATCAACTATATGAAGCAGCGGATTGGGAGCGTCTGTATCAATCGGATGGCGTGACCTATGGAAACCCAACTAATGAACTTGTTGCATTTACTATCGACCGCCTCAAGGCTCAGCAGCGCGAAGCTGGCATCCGCCACGATCTGATCGACGCCGTGTTCGCGCTTGGTGGCGAAGACGACCTTGTCCGCTTGCTCGCGCGGGTGAAGGCGTTGCAGGCTTTTGTTGAAACGGTGGACGGCACGAACTTGCTTAGCGCCTATAAACGCGCGGCGAATATATTGAAGCAGGCTGGTGGTGATACCTCCCCGGGACGGGGAGGGGGACCGCGAAGCGGTGGAGGGGTTTCATCCCACGCCGCCGAACCCCTCCACCATCCTGCAGTCAAGGCTTTGGATGGTCCCCCTCCCCGTGCCGGGGAGGTATTGGAAGTAGAGCAAACCTTGCTCACCGCGCTCACCGCCGCCGAACCCCTCGCCGCCGCCGCGATTGAGGCCGAGGATTTCGCCGCCGCGATGACCGCGCTGGCCAGTCTTCGCGCCCCGATTGACGCATTTTTTGACGGCGTGATGGTCAATGACCCCGACACGGCCATTCGCGCTTTCCGCCTTGGTCTGCTCGCGCGGTTCGTCGATGCGGTGCACAAGGTTGCCGATTTTTCGAAGATTGAGGGATGACAGCGACCCAATATGTCCATCTGTTCGGCGGCAATGCCACGACGACCGAACGCAGCAAAGACTTGCTGGGCGGCAAGGGCGCGAATCTGGCCGAAATGGCGAGCATCGGCCTGCCCGTCCCGCCGGGCTTCACGCTGACCACCGCTGTCTGCACCGCATTTTATGTGGGAGGCCGCGAATATCCCGCGACCCTCGCCGCCCAAGTCACCGATGGCATCGCGCATATCGAGGCCGTGACCGCCAAGCGCTTTGGCGACGCCACAAATCCGCTGCTCGTCTCGGTCCGCTCTGGCGCGCGCGCGTCGATGCCCGGGATGATGGACACCGTGCTCAACCTTGGCCTCAACGACGCGACCGTCGCTGGCCTCGCCGCCGCGTCGGGCGACGCGCGCTTCGCGTGGGACAGCTACCGCCGCTTCATCCAAATGTATGGCGATGTCGTGCTCGGCATCGACCATCATCTGTTCGAAGAAGCGCTGGAAATCGCCAAAGAAGATCTGGGCTATTACCGCGACACCGAAATGCTGGCCGATGATTGGATGGCGCTGGTCGCCACCTATAAGTCCATTGTCGAGGACGCCCTTGGCCAGCCATTTCCGCAGGATGTGCACGAGCAATTATGGGGTGCGGTCGGCGCGGTGTTCGACAGTTGGGAGAGTGATCGCGCGCGCGTCTATCGCCGCCTCAATGCCATCCCGTCCGCGTGGGGCACAGCGGTCAATGTGCAGGCGATGGTGTTCGGCAATATGGGCGATACATCCGCCACCGGGGTCGCTTTCACCCGCAACCCAGCGACGGGCGAGCGGTGCTTTTATGGCGAATGGCTGGTCAATGCACAGGGCGAGGATGTGGTGGCGGGCATCCGCACCCCGCAATATCTGACCAAAGCTGCGCGAGAGGCCGCGAACGCCAAACCGCTGAGCATGGAAGAAGCGATGCCCGGCCCCTATGCCGAACTGGCGGCCGTGTTTGACCGCCTAGAGACGCATTACCGCGACATGCAGGACATCGAGTTCACCGTTGAGCGCGGCCATTTATGGATGCTCCAAACCCGCAGCGGTAAACGCACGGCCAAGGCGGCGCTCAAAATCGCGGTCGATATGGCGGGCGAAGGCCTGATTAGCCGCGATGAGGCGGTGCTGCGCATCGAACCGATGGCGCTCGACCAATTGCTCCACCCGACGCTCGACCCCAACGCCCCGCGCGATGTGATTACCAAGGGCCTGCCGGCATCGCCCGGCGCGGCCAGTGGCATCATCGTGTTCGATGCCGATACGGCGGAGCGGCGCACGGCCGAGGGGGTTATCCTCGTGCGCACCGAAACATCACCCGAAGACATCCACGGTATGCACGCGGCGCGCGGCATCGTCACGGCGCGCGGCGGTATGACCAGCCACGCCGCCGTCGTTGCGCGCGGCATGGGGCGGCCGTGCGTATCGGGCGCGGGCGGCATCAGCATCGACTTGGGCCTGCGGGTGATGCGCGTCGGGGGCAGGGAGCTGCACGAGGGCGATACCATCACCATCGACGGCACCAGCGGCGAAGTGATGGCGGGGCGTGTGCCAACCGTCGATCCCGAACTGGTCGGCGATTTTGGCATATTGATGGGCTGGGCCGATGGTGCGCGGCGGATGCGCGTCCGTGCCAACGCCGAAACACCCGATGATTGCCGGGTGGCGCGGCAATTTGGCGCGGAGGGCATCGGGTTGTGCCGCACCGAACATATGTTCTTTGACGCCGGGCGGATTACCGCTGTGCGAGCGATGATATTGGCTGAGGACGAGGCGGGGCGCTCGATCGCTCTCGCAAAGCTGCTCCCCGAACAGCGTAGCGATTTTGCCGATATTTTCCGGATCATGGCGGGACTGCCCGTCACCATCCGCTTGCTCGACCCGCCGCTGCACGAGTTTTTGCCGCATAGCGAGGATGATTTTTCCGACGTCGCGGCGGCGGCGGGGGTTTCGGTCGATGTGCTGCGCCGCCGCGCTGGCGAGCTGCACGAATATAACCCGATGCTGGGGCATCGCGGGGTGCGGCTCGGCATCACTTACCCCGAGATTTATGCGATGCAGTCGCGCGCGATATTCGAGGCCGCGTGCGATGTCGCAGCTGAAGGGGGAGAAGCGCCGATCCCCGAAGTGATGATCCCGCTGGTCGCGACGCGCGCAGAGCTGGACCTGATGAAGGCGGTGGTCGACGCGGCAGCGCAGGCGGTGTTCGCTGAACGCGGGCGCAGCGTTGATTATCTGGTCGGCACGATGATCGAGCTGCCCCGCGCCGCGCTGATGGCGGGCGATATTGCCGGGTCGGCACAGTTTTTCAGCTTTGGCACCAACGATCTGACCCAAACGACGATTGGCATCAGCCGCGACGACGCCGCGCGCTTCCTGTCCACCTATGTCGAGAAAGGCATCTTTGCCGCCGATCCGTTCGTGACGCTCGACGTCGATGGGGTGGGGCAATTGATTGCGCTCGCCGCACAGCGCGGGCGGGCGGCGCGCGCCGACATCAAACTCGGCATTTGCGGCGAACATGGCGGCGATCCGGCCAGCATCGCCTTTTGCGAGGCGCAAGCCCTCGATTATGTCAGCGCATCGCCCTACCGCGTCCCCATCGCGCGGCTGGCAGCGGCACAGGCGGCGTTGGGGGACAAGCGATGACCAAGACGGAACATCTCGGCAATACACCACCATCGCGCGATTTCGATTTCCAGATCGGGGCTTGGACCGTCAAGCATCGCCGCCTGAAAGAACGACTTTCAGGATGCGACGATTGGGAGGCGTTCGACGGCACATCGGTCATGGCACCCATCCTAGGCGGCAACGGTAATGTCGAGGATAATGTCCTGCGTATCGCTAGCGGCGCATACCGGGCCATTGCGCTCCGCTCGTTCGACGCAAGGCAGGGGACGTGGGCAATCTGGTGGCTGGATGCTCGCGCTCCCCACAGTCTGGACGTGCCGGTGATCGGTCGGTTCGACAATGGTGTTGGCACATTTTACGCCGAAGACTGTTTTAAGGACGCCCCAGTTCGCGTGCGCTTTCTTTGGCTGCGTACGGACACCGCCGCTCCGCGCTGGGAACAGGCGATGTCCTTGGATAGCGGTGTGACTTGGGAAACCAACTGGACAATGGATTTCAACAGACAGTGAATAGGAATCGTTGGGGGCAATAGCGCATAGTCAGGCAATTCCTATCGCGTGCCCATCCCCGCTTTCCTACAGCCATTCGGCCATGGTAAGATGCGCTCTGTTCCGGCTCTTTTGACATTGTTCAACCCCCACCACTAACCCCTTCCGCAGGCGGGAGGGGAATAGTCTCTCTTCGCGCCTCTGCGCGAAATATTTTTTCTTCCGTCATTGCGAGCCACCATCAGGTGGCGCGGCAATCCAGCCTATGCCAACGCTTCTGGATTGCTTCGTCAGTCCATTCCTCGCAATGACGATGGCGGAAGCACTAGGTGTGTATTGTTGATACCACAGCTCTGT
>CXWL01005007.1_pt1 | contig 47060 bp, 43 predicted proteins | sample 590931 | NCBI WGS metagenome assembly CXWL01 (sample SAMEA3498368, study PRJEB10139) | groundwater metagenome | biome: water well; material: biofilm material | place: Germany | collected 2015-04-27 | reverse complement strand
CGCACCCTAAACCGGACAGATCACGTGCTACAAAAACCGGACAGATGATGTGCTATCTACAGGTTCAGGCTAATCGTTGACTCGATATAGGGTGAATGGTAGCATGTTTCGCACACCGAACACGATGCATGCTATTTTTCAATGATTCTGGGTTCTTATCTAGGGAGGAGGCAATGATGCAAAGACAATTTGTGACTCGAATGCTGGGGCTGTGCGTGATTGTGACGATGCTGACGTTAGCTGCCTGTGGTGGACCGCCCAAGTGGGTCAAAGACGGGTCCGGAGCGATGAATAAGAAGGACGACAAGGCGTTCTATGGAGTCGGTGCAGTCGTCGGAATGAAGAATGAGCCGCTGGCATGGGAAACAGCTGAAAATCGGGCTCGTGCCGAAATCGTCCGCAATTTCGAAACGTATTCTGCTTACCTGATGAAGGACTATGCTGCATCTACCACGGCGGGCGATTTCACCAAGTCGGCGGAAGAGCAGAATGTCGAGCGTGCAGTGAAGACGTTTTCAAGTGCGACGCTGAGCGGGATACGCCCGATCGAGCGTTATAAAGATGAGAAGACCGGCACGTATTATGTCCTTGGAAAACTGGCTTTGGACGATGCCAAAGAAGCAATGGCTCAGGCCAAGGAACTGAACAGCCAGGTTCGCGATTTTGTCCGCAAGAATTCGGAACGGCTATTCGACAAGCTCGAGACGGAAGAGGGAAAACGTGGGGCTAAGTAGAGGGTAGAGGTGAGAATGTTGGGTGAGTCATAGCTGCTATCAAGGAGATTCTGTATGAAGCGTTGTCATCTGTGCGTAGGGAAGTTTGTCATGGTAGTGGCTCTTGTCAGTCTTATGACTGCCTGTTCAAGTGGTGCAAAAATCACGCGTGTAGATGAAGGAGTCGTGACTGACTTGAGCGGTCGCTGGAACGACACTGATTCTCGTCAGGTAGCCGAGGCAATGATCAGAGAAGCACTCAATAATCCTTGGTTAGGGAAGTTTACCACCTCAAAGAATCGCCCGCCTACTGTTGTGGTTGGTACGATTAAGAACAAAAGCCACGAACACATCAGTGTCGACACCTTTATGAATGACCTTGCTCGTGAGCTGACAAACTCTGAAAAAGTGAGTTTTGTGGCCGGGAAGGGAGAGCGCGAGGAAATCCGTGAAGAACGGAAGGAACAGGCCATCCACGCTCGAGAGGATACTCAGAAATCGCCTGGCAAGGAGGTAGGAGCGGATTATATGCTGAAAGGCAGTATATCCACGATTCTGGATGAGGCTGAGGGTGTGAAAGCCGTGTTTTATCAGGTGGATTTAGAAATGGTCGACATCGAAAGTAACGTCAGATCGTGGTTTGGGCAGAAAAAAATCAAAAAGGTGATAGAGCGTAAGCGCGCTATGTTCTGACCTTTGAATGCGCGTTTTCAATGAAAACCAACGATCCTACGGATGTGGCGTTAGGTGTTTAAGTAGAATGAGTCTGCGCGTGAAAACACATCGGCACTCTGTCGCGCTGGACAGAGTGCCGATGTGTTTTAGGAGGGGAGAATCGTTCTATTTAGCCATTGGAGCTTGACGAAAATGTCTTTTTTTTCATGGAACGACGGCAAGGTGCAGTCTGTAAAATGTTTGATCATCACGATTTTTCTGGCTCTTTTGATAGGGTGCAGTGGTGGCCCTAAGCATTATGCGCTCATTGAGCAAAGTCTCATAGCAGGGAATCCCAGGCAGGCCGTCACGATTCTTGAAACGGCGCAGCCGTGGTATGGTGAAAAGAGCCAGGTCTTGTATGGCATGGATCGCGGGATGGTGTTGAATTTGGCAGGGGATTATCAGGCTAGCAATGAGATATTGGAACGAACAGAGCAGCAGGTGGAGGATTTGTATACCAAGAGCGCGCGAACAGAATCGGCTGCCTTCTTGACCAACGACACCATGATCCCTTTTGAAGGGGCGCCGTTCGAGCAGGTGATGATTAATGTCGTGAAAACGCTCAATTATGCAGCGATGGGCAATCTGGCCGACACATTGGTCGAAGCCCGACGACTCGATCATCGACTGAATGTCTTAATGGATCGGAATACGGGCAAGCCCGATGCGTATGTCGATGACGCGTTTGCTCGGTATCTCACAGGAATCATGTTCGAGAGTGCCGGTGAACTCAACGATGCGCTGATTGCATACCGAAAAGCCTACGAGGCCTATCAGAAGAGTGCAAGTTGGTTCAAAACACCGATCCCTACCCAATTAAAAGAAGATCTCCTGCGCGTGAGCGAGGCTGTACAGTTTACCGATGAGTTGGCGCAGTATCGGCAGGCATTTCCGGATGTGACGTGGAAATCGAGAGCCGAATTGGGCCCGCTCGCTCAGGTGATCGTGATTAGCCATAATGGACGGGCGCCTCGGAAGGAAGATCATTTTCTCGATCTGCCGATCAGTCGCGAGGCGTTCAACCTGGTTCAGTCAAAAAAGGCCGGCGTATTCGACAGACCGGAGATGCAATCCGATCGAGCCGCCGATTCGATTTGGTATGGGTTGAATGGCCGAGTTGTACGCGTGGCGTTACCCAAGTTGGTTCCACAGAAGACGACCGTAGGCTCTGAAACGGTACGGCTCATCGGGCCGGAAGGCACGGTCGAGAGAAAAACAGTGCTCGCTTGCAATATTACGGCATTAGCAGAGAAGCAACTCTCTGAAGAGTTGACCGCGGTGTCAGTCAAAGCTGTGGCCAGGTCTGTGGTGAAGTTCACACTGGCTGAAGCCGCGGCGCAAGGTGCCAAAGCAGCAGCGGGGAAAGATGCTGGTCCCTTGGTTGGAATCCTCGTCGGAACAATGGCCAAAGGCATTGCCATTGCCTCCGAAGAGGCGGATAAACGCAGTTGGCGAACCTTGCCAGATGAAATTCACATTGCACGTCTCTGGGTGCCGGCGGGAACCTATGGGTATGTGGTAGAGCCTATGGGGCAAACGCCGCAACCTGCCTCGGCGCAATCAAGCCGCATGTTGACGTTGCGTCCAGCTGAGACGCACGTCCTCATCGAACGGATTGTTCCATGATACGAAGACACCTGCGTTTCTCCGTTTTGCTTGCCGTGTGGGCGGTAGGCAGTTCTGTGCTTATTGGATGTACGACGTTAAAAGGAGCCACCCAACCGGATTGGGTCACCGGGCCAAGCAGCCAATTTCCATCCGAACAGTATTTAGTCGGAGTCGGGCAGGCCGATACACCGCAGGTCGCGCAAGAACGAGCCTATGGAGCCGTGGCCAAAATCTTTAAAGTTCAGGTGACTGTCCAGTCCAAGGATTGGGAGTCATTTTTGCTGTTCGAAAACAAGGGGACCACCGCGACGGAGCGTCGTCTGAGCGTTGACCACATCACCAATGTGTCTTCAGACAAGGCGTTGGAGAACGTCAACGTTCTGGAATCGTGGACGAATCGACACACTGGCCAGGCCTATGTGCTTGCTGGTCTCAATCGTGCCCAGTCAGAGTCTGCATTGTCACAAAAAATTCGTGAGTTAGACAGGACCGTTGAAGATGAACTTGAGGAGTCGAGGCGGGCTCCCGAGAAGCTGGCTAAGATTCGCCATTTGCGGCGGGCGGGAAAAACGCTTGTGTTACGGGATGCCTTCAACGCTGACCTTCGAGTGATCCGGACAAGTGGGCAGGGCACGCCTGCGGCACATCGATTGACAGAGATCACCACTGAGTTGGAACGGTTCTTGAGCAAGAGCTTTCTAATCGGAGTCGACGTACAGGGGGAACAGGCCGATGTGGTGAAGCGCGCGATGATGGAAGGGTTGGTACGGGAAGGGCTTCCCGTGACGAGTCTCGCGGGAACGGCTAGTGGGGCAGCGTCAGCCGAGACTGGGTCCCAAGGTGTTGACCTGTCCGTGAAGGGCACGGTTCGGGTCTGGGCTGCGGATATTCCCGATCCACGATTTAAATATGCTCGGTGGTGTAGCGATTTTCTGATTCTCGATCCTGTGGCCCAACGGGTCGTCGGTGCCGTGTCGAAGTCTGGGCGAGAGGGACATCTGTCAATCCAAGAGGCGATGACCAAAGCCGTTCGGGTCATGCAACAGAGCCTGGTGGCAGATCTCTCCAAGACGCTGGCCGGATATGTCTATGGGGACGTGCCGGCTTCTGATACTATCCCACCAGCCGCCTGTCCCCGAGACGAGGCAGCGGGAGTCGGTCGTTAGGGTGATGCACATGCGGTAGTCAGGGAGGACGTTATGGTAAGACAGCAGATTGGACAGCGAGCACTTCGTGCCACAGAGGGATCGGGGGGCGCTCAGAAGGAAGGCCGTGATGGGAAATCGGCCGCTCCACGGCTCTCGGGGCGTCAGATCAAGGATCGTGTGCTCCAACGGATTCAGTCAGACTCAGATCTGGTGGCTGCCAGTACCTCCGTGGTGCAAACACTCCGAAAACATGGCTATGAAGAGTTGCCGGTCGAGGAAATTCAAGATCGCCTGTCGAAACTCAAGACGGCGTTGGCTCCGTTCATCTTGTCGAGGAGACTCTAGCTCATGCCGCTCTACTACATGGATAGCACCGCGTTGGTGAAGCGCTATAGTCGGGAACGTGGCACGTCGATTGTGAATACGCTCATTCACAAATCAGGCAAGCAAGTCGTGGTAGGGACGCCATCCGTCCTCGAACTGTACGCCGTGCTGGCGTTGAAAACGCGCCAGGGAGAAATTACACGAGACGATTGGTATTCCTTGATCGTCAAGTTCGAATGCGAAGCCGCCCAGGGGCTCTTTCAGCAAGTGGCGCCGACCGCCCAGACGTACGTGCTCGCCAAAGAACTGATTGTCGAGCATCCGACACTGACTGCCACGCAAGCGTTGCATTTGGCCCTGGCAGGAGAACTGAAGCCGCATCGCGTGACACTCGTGACCTGCGATCGGGAGTTGCTGGAACTGTGTCGTCCCCATGGATTGACCCCGAGCAATCCAGAGGAAGACTGACCATGTTTCACGGTAATTCAGTACGCAGACACTGATACTCGTCCTGAAGACTGGTGATCGTGTGCTCCCAGGCTCGACGTGATTCCCATAGGTGTTGCCGTCGTGTTTGCCCCTCGGGAGAGAGCCCTTGGACCGCAGAAGCCTCCAGGTGGACCTGACTCTTCTTTCCATGGACGTACGCTAGGCTGAGACTACCGCAGACCCCCGTGGAGGCAGGAAGCTGTCCTCCCGCTCTGGTAAACAGGGCGACTGCGCGATAGCCAGATTCTTGAGATCGTAACAACCACTCCATCCCTCCCCACACGCTCACCTCGGCCGGTGTCACGGCTTTTCGTGCGACCATGGCGGCTTGTAGTGCGGCCCGACCGGCAAACTGGGCCGCGCTCTCTGGATCTCCATTCGCCATAGCGTCTTCCGCTCGGACTTGGAGGCGATCAAATTCCGCCTCAGGTCCGATCATTTGCGCCATCACGGAAGTGGCGGTGGCCACGATACAGGTGGAGAGGATCAACTGGAGCCCGACCGATCGTAGAGAAATAGAGGCGTGTTCAACCACTTTTGAGTACTCCCAGGGGGTTGTGGATCTCACCTTAAAGCCGGAGACAGAATGGTACAAGGAGCCATGAAAAAAAATCCTTCGACCATCTTGTCCCTTCGTATATGATTCAGTACACTACGACCGCGTTGCTCACGGTGTCGTCAGGAATGTGACCAGATGGTCTACCGAGGGAAAATTGTCGAGACCACTATTCAGGAGTTTTTCGTCAACGATGCCATACGCCCCACCAGTAGCGCTGACAGGGAAATGCTCGAAGTGAACTCGGGAAAGGAAGTCGTGAGTATGCCGATGAAGCAGATCAAGTCTATCGCCTGTGACGCGTCGATATTTTCCACGAAAAAATAGCCCAACAGGGGAATCCGAGGTACCATCACACCCATTATATTTTAGATTCGATAGTATCAGCCGATAGAGTAGTCGGCATTCCCGATGCGCAAAATATCTCAACAGTCACCTTAACAACAGAGGAGAACACCACCATGAAGGTTTCCACAACTGCAGAAAGTGCTATCTTTCCACGTCAGGCCTCTTCCCTAGGGGAGGAGGAATCGACGCTCGACCTTGTGGGGGAGGGCAAGGCATGGGGACTCTCGACCTCGGTTGATTTGCAGGATTGCAATCCTGACATCATTACGGATCGCGACCGCATCGAAGCCTATGTCATTGCACTCTGTGAGTTGATCGGCATGAAACGGTATGGGGAGTGCCGGATTGTGTATTTTGGGGAAGGGCGTGTCGCGGGCTATTCGATGGTGCAATTGATCGAAACCTCGCTGATCAGCGGGCACTTCGCGAACGATACCAATCGCGCGTACCTGGATATTTTCAGCTGTAAGGGGTATGACCCAGCAGTGGTGGAAGACTTCTCGAAGCGGTTCTTCGGCGCGAGCCGGGCAAACGTCACGGCGACGCTCCGTCACTAGATCATTCTCCTGTGTCTTTGGTCCGGTCGCCCTGTAGAGGTCGGCCGGACCATCCATTTCCTCGTATCTCCTGAAACATTCTATCCGCGCGATACTGCGCCACTCGAAAACTCTCCTTACTGCAAGGGTGCTGTCGGCATCAACACCGGGGCCGCTCGCAAGATGCTCAAACAGGCCGTCCAGCAAGGCCGCAGCAAGCGAAGAGGCGACGCGCGTACCTGGGGTACGTGGAGCCTCTGAGCGCAGCGAGAACGCCGCTGGCGGCCTGTTTCAGCATCCTGCTAGAGTTCTCCCGCTAATCGTTTGGCCAGTCGATGTGCCAATCTCATCATGGCCGGTGAGCGGTCCCCAGGATCGAGCTGCACATTGATCACGTGCAGTTGCGTGGTATCCTGCTGGGCCTGATCTAACGCTGCACGTAACTCCCCGTGGGTCGACACACGATAGCCACGCCCTCCGCCGATCAGCTCGCAGACCCGTTCATAGTCCCAATTCTGGAGGTCATTAAAGGGACCATCCATAATTTCACGCTCTGTGGAGTAGCCTCGATTGTTCAGCACAATGACGATCGGGGACTGCCGGTGGCGGAGACAGGTGGACAATTCGGTGCCGGTCATTTGAAACGCCCCATCTCCGACGAGTACAAGCGGCCGCAAATGGGGTGCGGCAAATCCAGCACCGAGCGCCCCAGGAACGGCAAATCCCATCGAGGTATAGTAGGCCGGTGAGATGAAATCGGTTCGCCGCTGAAGCCGAAGATCCGCTGAGGCAAAGAGCGATTCCCCGATATCGGCGATGACGATGCTCTGTGCATTCAACCGCACGTCGAGTTCGCGAAACAGCCCAGCGAGACTGGCAGGGTCCTGATCGTGTGGCGTGTCGCTCCTGACCGGTTCCGGGGACGGCAGCGGTCTGGTCGGGAAGGCCGGCATTGGGGCGGTTTCCAGGGCGCGAATAAAGTCTTCGAACCGAACCTGATCATAGCGATGATGTCTGATCAAAATACCGTCCGCCGTGGCCTGAATCGTACGGCCTTCCTGATAGAGGCGATGGTGGGCGCCCAGATCTTCCAAGTCCGTGAGAATGGATCCGAGCACCAAGAGACAATCTGCCTCTGCAATGCACTGTTGGACTTCGTCTCGCCCAATCAACCCTCCGTAGATCCCAATAAACAGGGGGTGATCTTCGCGCATCACCGACTTTCCCAGCAGGGTGGAGGCAATGGGGATATTCGTCCGTTCGACCAGGCGAGTGAGATCGTCCTGCAGGCCAAAGCGCTGGATTTCAGCCCCGGCTAAGATCACCGGACGTTCGGCCTTCGCCAGAATTTCTCGTACCTCTGTGATCGCCTCAGCCAAGGCCTCAGGATCACTGCGGTCATCCTCCCGCGCGGTCGAAAGCGGATTCGCATGAATCGGCGTCAGAACCCGATCCCGTGGAATCTCCAGATAGATGGGACGTTTGTATCGCATCAGCGCGGCTAAGGCGCGATCTAACTCCCGCTCAGCGGTCAGCGGATCGTCCAGCACCGCCGTAGCCACCGTGACATGTTCGAACACTTCCCGTTGGGTGGAAAAGGTTCTGACCATGTGATGCAGCAGGGGATTCTTGTCCCGCTCCGAGAGTCCTGGAGAACCCGACAGCAGAACGACCGGGGACCGTTCCGCATAGGCACAGGCGATAGGATTGACGATGTTCAACCCCCCCACGCAATAGGTCACGCAGGCCGCGCCGATCCCATTAATCCTGGCATAGGCGTCAGCCGCAAACCCTGCGGTATCCTCCCGGGTGGTGCCGATGTGCGTGATGGGGGACTCTTCTATCAGACGGTACAGACTGAGGACATAGTCACCGGGAATACCGAAGATATGCTGTAAGCCTAGCTGGTGCAAGCGGTTGAGCACCATGGTCCCAATTGTGAGTCTCTCGCTCATCGCGCTCCTCCTTGAAGCCCATAAGGTCGTCTATGGGTAGTATACGCCCTCTGAGAACGGGGCCAAGCGAGGATGTGAATCCCGGTCGGCTTCCGTGGACTTGCAGGGAGGCCGGAATTACAGTAGAAGCGAAGGTGGCAGGCTCTCCATCTCTGCCACTTTAGGAATTGTCCACCCATGATGAACTCGTGCCGACAGGTTGGAGTCTCGTTGCTCTCTGCGACGATGATCTTCTGGTCTGTCGGAGTGGCGTCGGCTGAACCACCGCACAGTAGTGGTCAGGCAGCGCCGACGCGAGCACCCGTGAGCACGCTTCCAACCCTGTGGGTCCACGGGGACACACAGACCTGGCTGAGCCTGACCACTCCACCCTTTAACGCGGTGATTACCGTGAAGATGAAACTCGAACGGGTGGGGTTTACCGTGGTGTTGAATCGCCAACAGCCGCATGAGGGCTCCTTAGGCATTCATTATGAAGAACGTCCAGGTCGTCTCTATCCACGTCTTCAGCAGGGAACGACGATCCTGTGTGAGGTGGTGTATCGTCCACCTGCGGACACGCCGGCTCATGGCGAGTTCCACCATCGGATGGACGCCTCAACGGGCTGGCCGACCCCAGTCGGCAGTCTCTACTGGGATGCGGTGCGGAATCTCGAAGAGCAGCCCTATTTCTATTTTCTCGCCGAATTGCTCGAAGGGTGGTTGCGAGCGGACGACGATGCGGTAGCGGTCTTTAGCCGGATGCTCCAGGAACCTCCGATACCGGTGGCCCTGGAAGGATCCAGTCAATTGACGGGGCAGGTGATTGCCAATCAGGGCGCTCGCCTCAATGCCATTGCAGAACTTGGCCGATTGCACGATCGGCGTGCCTTGCCAGCCCTTCTGTTCTTAATCACCACATCCGATGTCAAAGAGCGGGCAGCCGCCGTCTCGGCCATGGGCGAGATGGGAGACCCGAGCGTGCTCGCATCCCTGCGTGCGCTGCAGGGCACAGAAACCCAGCCTCAGGTCAAGAAGGCAATAGAGGTGTCGATCTTGCGATTGCAGCCAATCCCGTGACGTCGCCGCCATCCACACACACGCAACCCATCCTGTCGACGGTGTCTCCCGTCGTCCCAGCCGAGGCCGACATCCCTGAACTTACGGTGAAAGCCGTGATCCTCTCCATCCTTTTGTCGATGGTGTTAGGGGCGGCCAACGCCTATCTCGGCTTGTTCGCGGGCATGACCGTGTCGGCGTCCATTCCAGCGGCTATCGTCTCCATGACCATTCTGCGATGGTGTCGACACTCGACCATTCTCGAGAATAACATTGTGCAAACCGCAGCCTCCTCTGGGGAGGCGCTTGCGGCTGGTGTAATTTTTACCATTCCCGCCATGGTCCTGATCGGCGCCTGGATGTCGTTCGATTATTGGCAGACGACCTGTCTGGCCTTTGTCGGAGGGCTGCTGGGCGTCGTCTGTACGATTCCATTGCGTCGAGCCTTGATCGTCGACCAAGGGTTGCGGTTTCCGGAAGGCGTTGCCACGGCTGAGGTGCTGAAACTCGGGGCGACACACAGGAATGGGCCTGAGGACGGGTCTGACGAGAACGTCGCGTCGTCGACGGCGCAGTTCCGTACCATCATCACCGCGTCGTTGGTCGGAGCGGGAGTCAAATTTGCTGAGGGTGGCTTACGGCTCTGGGAGGAGGCAATCGAGTTAGTGGTGCCGGTTGGAAGCGGCGTGGGGTATATCGGCCTGATCCTGTCTCCGGCTCTCTTGGGAGTGGGGTTCATTGTGGGAGTGAATGCGTCGTTGGTGGTGTGTGCGGGCGGAATCGTCACCTGGATGGTGTTGTTGCCGCTCTATACCGTGATGGTCGATACCTCGGAGATCGCGGGTCCGCCACTGGTCGTCGCCAAAGCGATTTGGAGCAGTCAGCTTCGGTTCGTGGGGATAGGGGCCATGCTGGTGGGAGGCGTATGGACGCTGTTTCACATTCGAGGTCCCATTCGGCAGAGTGTTGAACGGCTGATCCACCTATCTCGCAGCTCTGCGCCTGGAAGCGGGGAGAGCGTCGTTCCACTTCGAACCGAACAAGACGTGCCCATGAGTTGGATGCTCGGGGCACTGACAGTGTCGGTGGTGGGAATGGCCATCCTCTACACGCAGTATGTCGGGGGAATAGCCGTGGGTCTCGTCATGACGGCTCTGATGGTGGTGGCCGCGTTCGTGTTTGCGTCGGTCGCTGGGTACATGGCGGGATTGGTCGGGAGCTCGAGCAATCCGGTGTCTGGCGTGACGATTTCGACGCTGATGCTGGCCGCCGGCTGTTTGATCCTCCTACTCGGCAAGGCCCATCCCCAGGGTCCAGCCGCTGCCTTGCTGATTGCGGCTGTCGTCTGTTGTGCGGCAGCCATGGGCGGAGATAATTTGCAAGATCTGAAAACTGGTCAGTTGGTTGGCGCGACTCCGTGGAAACAGCAGGTGATGCAGGTGGTCGGGGTGGCCTCGGCGGCGGTGGTGATTGTCCCCATTCTGTCGTTGTTGCAAACAAAATATGGCATTGGACCTGTCACAGCCGATCATCCTCATCCGTTGACTGCGCCCCAAGCGGTGCTGATGGGCAGCCTGGCGCAGGGCATGTTTGGGCAGGGACTTCCCTGGGCATGGGTGATGCTTGGCGGTCTTCTTGGCTGTCTAGTGATTGCGTGGGACCAATATGCGCTCCGGACGGCCGCCGGCTATCGTGTGCCTGTGCTGGCCGTGGCCCTTGGGATGTACCTCCCCCTGAAACTGTCTGCAACGATTTTGGTCGGTGGTCTCGTCGCTGCACGTGTGGCCCAGGGAACCACTGGGCTGCCTGAAGATGGGAAGCAGTCGGGAGTGCTCGCCGCTGCGGGATTGGTCACCGGAGAAGCCTTGATGGGAATTCTCTTAGCCCTGCCTGTAGCCCTTGCCAGTATCTGGCCCCAAATCAGCGCCGATCCCTTTCAGCTTGTNNGACAGTATTTCTCCATCGTCAAGCGAGGTGTCGGAAGACCGGATGAAGTGAGATATCGACGGCAGCTGGATACTGGCACTGAGCAGGTCGTAACAACGGGAGCACCCTTGTGCAGAATGCTCAACATGGCCGTCCACTTCGCTCGTCGTTCGCTGCTTCGAGTTCCACGTTTCAGGTCTCAGGTTTCACGTTGGGAAAACATGAAACTTTAAACGTTCAACGTGAAACCTTCCACCTGAAACGTGGAACCTGAAACTCGCTTCACGTGATACGCTTCACGAGTGCCGAGCAGGCTGCTGGCGGCCTTTTTCAGCATCCTCTTAGTCGCTGGGTGGCTCGAAGTGGCCTGGTGGCCGTGATTCCCAAGGCACAGTGGTCTGCCGACATTGTTTGACGAGGCTACGGAGGTTGATTTCGGCAGCACGGATGAGTCGGGGGTCCCCATGTTGCAGCAGAGAGGTCAGCAACACAAACAAGGTCCGATCGGCTTGGGTTCCGATGAGGATCCTTTCGATCACAGGGTCGACGGACGACACGGACGCCTCTTCGGTGTCCGGCATCTCGTCAGTCTCGAACAGGAGCGTGAAATGCTGGGGGTGATCATAGAGCCAGGAGGGAGGGACTCCGAGGGCATTTGCCAGCTTGCTGACAGTCGTGACCGAGGGATCCTCTTGCCCGTCCTCAATGGCTTCGAGTTGTGGGATACCTAGGCCTGCGCGCTGAGTGAGTGCGTCGATGGAAAGCTTGCGAGAAATCCGCCACGCCTGAATAGTACCGCCGATTGACATAGCAGCATGTTAGCGAAATCTGTCAGACTCGTGCAATTAGACAGTATCCTCTTCATTCGTTAAATCTCACTGAAAAGGTACGGTGCGTGTATGTCACAGAAACTATCGTCGTCGCGGACATCCTGGATTCGAGAACTCCTCACGTCAAAGCGGGCTCGTGATACAGAACGGGTCTTCGTCGTGGAGGGTGAGAAGCCCGTTCGGGAATTGGTCACGCACCGCCAAGCTCGCATACTCAGCCTCGTCCATACGTTTGATGCTGTCAGGCTAGAACAAGAGTCATGGATCACAAACGCAAGCGCACAGGGTGTGCCGGTTTTTTCTTGTGATGAATCCCAGTTTGGCAAACTGTCACAGGTCGATACTGCCCAGGGGATCTTGGCCGTGGTCGAACAACCGACCTGGGATGAGGCGGCAGTATTCTCGAAGCCGTCGCTCCTGGGCGTGTATGGGGAGTGTATCCAAGATCCTGCGAACGTCGCAGGACTGATTCGGACCAGCGAAGCCTTGGGAGTCGATGCGCTCTGGTTATCGGCAGGGTCGGCGGACTGGTTTAGTCCGAAGGTCGTACGGGGGAGCGGCGGGGCATTGTGGACGCTTCCGGTGTTTGCCCTCAATGATCTTCTGCGCGTGAAAGACCATGGCTGCCAACTCTGGGCTGCTACGCTTCCATCCAAAACCAGTCAGAGTCTCCGCTCAGTTGCCGAGATTCCACCCCGTTTGATCCTCGCCGTGGGAAACGAAAGCCGAGGGCTCTCAGACAGCTGCCAAGCCAATGCGGAGCACGCCATCCATATTCCTATGGAAGGAACGATTAATTCTCTCAACGTGTCGATTGCCGCGGCGATTCTCTTGTTTCAACTCAAAGGCTGCCAGATAAAGTAACTGAGTAGGCGACAGGGGCAAGGGGGAACGTACGGGAAGGAATGAATGGTGCCGAGGGACAGAATTGAACTGTCGACACCAGCCTTTTCAGGGCTGTGCTCTACCAACTGAGCTACCTCGGCACGAGACAGTAACGGGTTGTCTTTCTATCAGCGAGGTAGGGTAGGTGTCAAGGTTGAAAAAAGTGGAGGGAGCGAAAGTGGGGGTACCCCACTCAGGCGGTTCCTAAAATGGTCGCCAGCACACCAGTCCTGGTGGTCGTTCTCGTTTTGACCATAATACGTTTAATGTGTTCTTTGACCGTCTGTTCAGAAATATCCAATTCTTCTGCGATCTGTCGATTCTTCCACCCCTTCATGAGATGCTCGACGACGCTTTTTTCCCGAGGGGTGAACTGGAATTGAACCTGCTCAGGTCGCTTCATGGCAAGCTGTTTGCGCCCTGCGGTCTCCATGAGCACAATCACCATCTGCAACTGCTCACCAACCGACAGGCCTAACCCACGAAGAAATATAGGAGAAGTGCTAGGTCCAATCAGACGGGTGACCTCAATATCTCGAGTGGGGGCGCTCGGTTGGGCTGTGGTTTGTGCTTGAAAAATGGCCGCACTCAGCTCGCGAATCGGCTCGGGAAGAGGGGGCACAGCGCTCGATTCCGGTTGAGAGAGGCTCATCATTTGGCAGTACTTCTGCGCCTGTTCATTTGAATGCAAGATATGAAAAGACGACGACAGAATCAGGATTCCAGGTCCGTTCCGTTTCTCTGCGATATTTGAAAGTGTATCCACTAAGATATTAGAGGGGATTGTTTGTGGTGTTTGGCTGTATGGAGGTGTCAAGATTTCCGACTCCCTACTAAAGTAAATTTTCTCTAGAATACTTTATTTATTATAGTACTTCAATAGTCCCACCACCTGTAGGGTGGTAGCCTACATCGTCGGTATTGCGCAATGGAGTGTTTTCTTGTAGGTTGATTTTGTTCGTTCCGCCGAGTTCGTTCATTCTTGATCTTCCTGCAACACCTGGGGGAATGAGACTATTGTCTTACCATCGAAATTCGGTGGCTGATGATGGTATTTCAAAACTTTGAGCCGCACCAAGAGCGGCATCGTTGTTGATTTCATAAAAGAAAATTTCCGTGGCATCCGTGAGATCACGAGAAATTCCTCTTTAGATCTGTACAAAGGAATCCGATTAGAGGGTAAGGTCGAATAATGAAATACGTTGGGCTCTGGTCTTTTAGGTATTAAGATAAAAACCTTATTGCTCCTTTTATACCAGTTTGTCGCCGTTTATCTTTGTTGGGATAGTTTGTTTTGCACTAAGGACCGTTAGGGAGGGAGAGCCAATGATGCAGGTACAGAGGAGTGTTGTAATCGCCGGTCTTATTCTTCAGGTAATGGGGATGCATGCGCCTTCCTGGGCCCAAACGGCCCCATCGAAGGGAACCATGGCCGCGGTCCCTCCTCACGCCATGGAGAAAACGTCCCTGATTGTCACGAAGGACTACATCATTGGTCCAGAAGATCAGCTTGAAATTACCGTCTGGCGGAATCAGGACCTCTCAAAGCTTGTCGCGGTTCGGCCAGATGGCCGTATCTCGATGCCGTTAATCGGCGATGTGGTCGCTGTAGGGCGCACGCCCACACAATTGAGCGATGATATTTCTGCCAAGCTGAAAGAATATAAAGAGAATCCACAGGTGTCGATCCTCGTCAAGGAAGTCAATAGTTATGCGATTTTCGTGCTGGGCGAAATCTCAAAGCCGGGCAAGTATCCTCTCAAGAGCAAGACAACGCTGCTTCAGGCTGTCACCATCGCTGGTGGGTTCACCCCAGTTGCCGCAAGAAATAAAATCGTCGTCTTCCGATTCGCTGAAGGCGGAAAGCCCGATGAGAAAATTAAGGCCAGTTATGACGACATTGTGTTGCGTGATGGCTCACAGCAAAATATTGAATTGAAACCGGGAGATACCCTCGTGGTCCCTTCTGAAACGATGGTATTGCTCCCTTAAATTAGCTCTAGCGAGGAAGGCATTTTATGATACGGAGATCGTTAGGAAGTGTGGCCCTGTGCGGGTTCCTCTTACTGTCGGCATGCGCCGGGCCAACCCAAGAAGCCATTGATGAGGCGACGCGCCCCACCAAGGACTTCCTGTTGGGACCAGAGGACGTCTTGGACATCGTCGTGTGGAAGAACCAAGACCTATCCCGCCAAAGCGTGGTTCGTCCGGACGGCATGATCTCATTGCCGCTGATTGGAGATGTACAGGCGGCTGGGCTGACGGCAGTGCAGTTGGCCGAGCGCATCGCTGATCGACTCAAAGAGTATAAGGACAGCCCGTCTGTTTCGGTGAGTGTGAAGGAGATCAACAGCTATTACATTTATGTGTTGGGTGAGGTTGCCAAGCCTGGGAAATACCCTCTTAAGTCTTACACCAGCGTCTTACAAGGCATTGCCATGGCAGGGGGATTTACCCAATTTGCTTCGAAGAACAAACTACAGGTTGTGCGTAACACGGTCAATAGTGAGGGGATTCCGAACGAAGTGCGCCTGCCAGTTCGGTACGATGACCTCCTTTCAGGCAAGGGAAAACTGGGGAATTTCATTCTAAAGTCCGGTGATACTCTTGTCGTGCCGTAAGCGGGTGACGAACATCCATGGTTTCCTGTTACTCGTGGTTGTGGCGACCGTTGGTACGCTTGGATTCTTAGGCAGTGAAAAGTACGCGTGCGCAGAGACGAAGATTATTCCGTCACTGGCTTTGTCGGAACGGTATGATACCAACATTCTCTTTATTGCAGGCAAACAACTGGACGATTTTGTGACTACAGCGAGTCCGAAGTTGATGGCACAGCATGAGGGGCGACTGATGGAAGGTACAGCCTATGCCGGGCTGAATGCAAATGCCTATATGAAGAATCCTGGGCTAAATTATGTGGGTACGACCGCAGGCACTTCGTTGAATCTCGACCAAGCCATTAAAAAGTTCTTTCCCAATATGGGACTCCAGGTGATGGATAACTTTTCCTATACTCCGGAGGTCCCATCTTTTTTTGCCTCGGAACAGGGAGGGCAAGCTCCCCCGGGGTTTTTCGAGGGACAACAAGCCGCACGTGCCAACTCGTATACCAATATCGGCATGATCAATCCGTCCTATCAACTCACACCGACACTTAGTCTGGTGGGGTCCTATCGGCATCAAATGTCACGCTTTGGAACGGCCTTTGCAACACCGGGATTAGGTAAGTTTTTCAATACAACTGTGAATGTGATCTCAGCGGGGCCGCAATATCAAGCGACGGCCTTAGACACGTTCAGTTTGACGTATCAATATATGAACTCCTCATTTAGTCGAGAGGGGGGGTTCGGGAGTGGTTTTGAGACCAACGGTGGAACGGTCGGCTGGATTCGGGTGTTGACGCCAGCACTGAAGGCCAATGTGTCCGGTGGCATCACCTTCTTTCAGAATTCGCTCCAACACACGGTCGATGCTGCATTGGAATGGAAGCACCAGGGAACCGGGGTCGAACTGCATTACACTCGTGCCATCATGCCCGCCTTTTTCATTGCCGGAGTGGCCTTGTTGAGCGAGTCAGTGGCTCTCACCGCGCATCAACAATTGACGGAAAGACTCTTTTTATCAGGACGCATCAGTTATTCGGATCTGAAATCTGTGCCGATCGAAATCTTGACCACCACCGCGTATGGGTTTGGGTTGAATCTCCGCTATACGCTTTCGCCGACGGTCTCGGTGAATACGAACTACACTTTCTCACATTACACGCAGGGATTTCAGTCGCAAGAATTAGCCTTTGATCGGAATATTATTACCGTATCCCTGCAAGCCGATTGGAAATAATCATGAACCCCTCTTCGCAACTTAGTATGCAAGACTATTGGCAAATGGTACTGCGACGAAAATGGTTGATTATAGGGCTCATCGTCGCCTCGCTCATCATTTCTGGAGCGCTCTGCCTCTTTCTTCCAAAAAGTTGGCGTTCAAGCAGTCTAATCTTAATCGAGGATCAGAAAATTCCTGAAGCCATCGTCAAAACAATGATTGGTGGGAGTGTGGAAGAACGGTTGGTCGCTATTCAGCAGCAAATCATGAGCCGATCGTTAATGAGCAAAATTATTGATGACCAAAAGCTCTATCAAGAAGAAGTGAAACGCGACGGTGTCGAGTCCGTGATTGAGCAAATGCGAAAGAACGTGAAAGTCGATATGGTGGGGACCACCAACCGCGGTGTGAAGAGCGTGACGGCATTCACCATTTCATATGCCCATGAAGATCCGATGACAGCGATGAAAGTCACCGCGAAATTAACGTCTCAATTTATAGAAGAAAATATCAAGGTGCGTGAGCAGTCAGTAGAGGGAACTGCAGAATTCATTGAGCAAGAGCTCCGTAACTCAAAAGCAAGACTCGAAACGCAAGAAGAGGCGATCAGCAATTTTAAAGGGAAGTACATGGGGGAACTGCCATCACAGACAGAGTCCAACCTGCGAGCTCTTGATCGCATGCAAGACGATCTGAATAAGACGACCGATTCGATCAATATTCTCACGCAGCGGTTGGGAGGGATGGAAAAGGCTGTTTCCGAATACCAAGCGACAGGAGCCACTTCTACAGATACAGGAGCCGGTCAAGGGGGGCAAAAAGCCTTTGATCCGCTTGTCTTAAGGCTTAAGGAGTTGGAGCGAAGTGAAACCAACTTATCCTCAGAGTACAAGAGCAATTACCCTGATTTAGTATCAGTCAGGCAAGAGCTTGAAAAAATCAGGAACCAATTGGCTGAAAAATATCAAGTCTCCAAAGAGGATCAGGAAAAGGGAGTCGTTTCAGGAAAAACGTTTGATCCGTATCTTCAAAGTCTCACGGCCCAGCGCAATGAAGTTCGGCTGGAACTGCATACGTTGAAGGAGAGACGGCAGCGATTAATCGCGCAAATGAAATCTGTTGAGTCCAAAGTCGAGAAGGCTCCGGCTCGAGAGCAAGATCTCGCCATTTTGCTCCGTGATTATGACAACGGACAAAAAAACTACCAGGCGTTGCTTGAGAAGAAATTAAACGCAAGAGTGGCCGAGAGTATGGAGAAGCGGCAAAAGGGCGAACAATTCCGTATTATTGACCCAGCAAATATCCCTGAAAAACCGGAGAAGCCAGATCAGCCCAGGATTATGCTTATGGGACTTGCGGCAGGCTGCGGAATTGGTTTTGGGCTCGCCTTTCTCCTCGAACAGGCGGGGATGGGATTTCGTCGTCCGGAGGAGGCCGAAATGTATCTCGGGGTGCCAGTGTTGGCGACAATTCCAGATTTGAAAAAGGCTTACGATCCTGGAGCACGAAAAGCACTGCCGACAGGGCTCGATAGCTGGAATTCTGGTGGGGGGGCACCCTTACTTGAGACGACTGCGACGGCGCAACAGACGCGATGGTTTAATTTCTGGTCTGGCAAGACGCGGGCGAATGGCAGTACTTTCGGAGGCAGATCGACGCAGAGCGGGAAACAGACAGATCGTCTCCCTAACGAGCTCAATCTGGTAACCAAGTGGCGTCCGACGTCTGTAGTCGCAGAACAGTTTAGAGTCGGGGCGACACGGCTAGCCTTGATGTCCGGAAGTCGGCAAAATACGACCATGGTCGTGACGAGTGCGGTCAAGGGGGAGGGTAAATCGGCTACGGCGTGCAACTTAGCCTATGTATTAGCGCGCGATCTTGGAAAACCAACCCTCCTGATCGATTGCGATATGAAACGACCGATGGTGCATTCCTATATGACCCTCTCCGCACAACCAGGCCTTACAGAGGTTCTTTATGAACATGAGCCAATAGATGCGTGTTTGCAACATGTAGGAGAACTGCCCCTCTGGGTACTGACCTCCGGGGCGTCGGATCGTTTTCCAGTGGATCTCTCTCGGATGCATGAGATAACTGGGATTTTGTCCCAATTAAAATCGAGATTTGACTATATCGTCATCGACGCCCCTCCTATTCTTCCCCTAGCGGATATGAACATTCTTGCGGGAATGGCCGATCTGTTAGCGTTGGTGGTCAAGGCCGGCGAAACCAGACGTGACATCGTCCAGAAAGCACTCAATACGCTCAAACCAACGTGCCAGGTAGGCATAGTGCTGACCAGCCTCTGGACGGATCATATGCCGTATTATATGCAAGAGTCGTATTACCTTCGAACCGAGCACGCGAAGCTAACGTGAGCCAACTTGATTTTTCACGGACCGTACCCCTTTCGCATATGCCAGATACGTCGCAGCCGGGATCGGTGTTTCGGCGGCGGGTATTGATTTTGGGCGCGGGACGCCTCGCCAGAGAGCTCTGTCAGGTGATGGTATCGAAACGATTTCGCTCCTACGACGTGGTCGGATTTCTGGATCGCGAGGCCGGTCGAGTCGGCGAACGTCTGGTCAATCCGGGTATCATTGGCACGTATGACCAACTTTTCGAAATCGTGGAACGTAATCGCATCGACACCATCGCCGTCTGTTTAGAAGATCGTCGAGCCGTTCTGCCTGTTCAGACGTTGTTGGATTTCAAGGCCATGGGGCTTGAGGTCGTTGATGGACACCACCTGTATGAAGATGAGTCAGGACGATTGTCGATTGATTTACTCAAACCCAGCTCACTGATTTTTTCAACCGGATTTCGACGGAAAGCCGTTGCGATGGGGCTCAAGCGAGTCACTGATTTCATTCTGTCCCTCATCGGATTGATTCTCCTCATGCCGCTCTTCCTGGTCGTCGGTCTGCTGATCAAGCTCGACTCTCTGGGACCTGTCTTTTATAAGCAGACACGAGTGGGCCTAAGGGGACGACCCTATACCATTTGGAAATTTCGTTCGATGCGGCAAGATGCAGAGCAACATGGCGCTCAGTGGGCCGCAACTGCTGATCCTCGCATTTCACGAGTCGGAAAGTGGCTTCGCAAGTGGAGAATCGATGAATTGCCGCAACTGATCAACGTCGTACAAGGGAATATGAGCTTGGTGGGCCCACGTCCAGAACGGCCGCTCTTTGTCCAAGAGCTGAGAAGCTGGATTCCCTATTATGACATCCGGCACACCGTACGGCCTGGAATAACAGGATGGGCTCAAATTCGATTCCGATACGGGGCCTCCGCTCAGGACTCGCATACCAAGCTGCAATACGATTTGTACTATGTCAAAAATCTATCTTTGGCATTGGACCTCAGAATTATGGTGGAAACCGCCCGCGTGGTTCTACTGGGAGAAGGGGCCCGCTGACCGATGCATTGCCTATCGTTTGACATTGAAGAGCATTTTCAAGTGTCTGCATTTGAATCGCCCATGCGGAGGCGCCATTGGGATCAGTTTGAAAGCCGGGTGGAGCAGAATACGCACCGAATTCTCGATCTCCTTGATAGACGAAAATTGCGTGCTACATTTTTCGTTCTTGGCTGGGTGGCGGAGCGGCATCCTGATCTTGTGCGGTCTATTCTCACAGGAGGGCACGAGATTGCCTCCCATGGATATGCCCATGAGTTGATTACGGCGCAGACTCCGGACCAATTCCGTGAAGATGTCCGGAAGGGGAAATGCATCTTGGAAGATCTCACAAATACCCCTGTTTTGGGGTATCGTGCCCCAGGAACTTTTTTAAGCTCAGAGGCAAGTTGGGTATTCCAGGTGCTCATTGAAGAGGGCTACGCCTACGACTCAAGTGTGTCAGGAGCGCATTATTGTATCGAAGCAGCGGCAAAGGGGCTCTCTCACGGTTATAAGATTCAAACGGACCAGGGATTCCTATGGGAAGTGCCTCCTCTTGTTCTTCGTACGTTTGGGGTGCCCCTTCCGCTGCAAGAGAATAGTCAACTCCGTTTCTATCCTGCCACGGTGTTGCATCGCACCCTATCCAAGTTTGCCAATAAGCAACAGTCGTGTGTGCTTGCGCTCAACGTATGGGAGTTTGATCCTGAACAGCCCCGCATGGCTGGATCTGCACGGGCTCGCTTCGAGCACTATTACCACCTCTCAGTAGCAGAGCAACGATTGATCGATCTTCTGAACCGATTCGCATTCCTGCCCATCCAGGCTTGCCTGCCAGAAAACCTACGCCCCCCCCAGAGGAGGAGTGGTCCTATCTTGGTTGTCGATCAACCGGTTAATTTATGATTGAATTCAATGTCTGGATGTTGCTGATTTGGATTGTTGTGGGAGCTAGTGTGTTGGTGTGAAATCCACTCGGTCTCGCTGTTTGGAGTTGCAAGAGATCGACCCTGATCCTTATGCGCTTTCGGAGCTGGTGTGTAGCTTTGCCGATCCAACGGTCGGAGCAGTGAGTGGTGAACTGATACTAGAATCAGCTCCTGGCGTAAGAACTGAAGTGATCAGGCTATATTTACGAATTGAGAAATGGGTCAGGGAGCGGGAAGCGCAGGTTGATTCGGTCATTGGAGCTACCGGGGCAATTTATTTCATACGACGTCATCTTTATCAACCTCTCCCTCATGGGACCTTGGTTGATAATTTGCTCGCTCCTATGCAGATCGGCTTATAGGACTATCGAGTAGTTTTTTGACTCAAGCACTTGAGCCTATGACGTGATCGCAGAAATTTATCACAAAGAGTTTCAGCGAAAAGTTCGAACACTTGCACGTAAGTATCAAGTCATTAGTTTTTGTCCGGAGTTGATCAATCCGCTCAGAAACGGACTCGGCTTTTGGTTCGTCAACACATAATGTTTTTCGGCTGTTTGCTCCGCTTGCATTGATCCTAGTACTTGCTATCATGGCAGCTCACCACGAAGGGTGATTGGGCTATGTGTTAGTTGCCAAACCTCCTCTATACCATGGATGGTATCGGATGGATCTTTTCTGGACTAGGGCCTCTGGAGTGTTTCACGGCCACGGCGTTTGCCTTCTGCCTCCTGAATGTTGCGGCACTTGGGGAAAGTTCGGTTTGCTCTAGGGGAAACGGATCTTTGGAGTAAAAGGTAGAAATTATGAAAATTATCTGTGTTGTGGGTGCCCGTCCTAACTTCATGAAAGCTGCTCCTGTGATTGAAGCCTTGAAGGCAAAGAGCGGCATTGAGGTCATGCTGGTCCATACCGGGCAGCATTATGATCGCCAAATGTCTCAGTTATTCTTTGAGGAACTCGGCATGCCCGTTCCCGATCTGGATTTGCATGTTGGTTCAGGATCGCACGGGGAACAAACCGGACAAATTATGATCCGCTTTGAACCGATTCTGAAAGAACACCGTCCGGATATGGTGATGGTGTTTGGCGATGTGAATTCGACGGTGGCTGCGGCGCTCTGTGCATCAAAATTGGGAATTCTTGTGGCTCACGTCGAAGCTGGCCTCAGAAGTGGCGATCGGACCATGCCGGAAGAAATTAATCGCATCTTGACGGATCATCTGTCGGACTTCCTTTTTACCACCGAAGAAAGTGCGCACCACAATCTCGCCAGAGAAGGGATTCCCGATACGCGCATCTTCTTTGTCGGCAACGTCATGGTCGACACATTGCTGAAACATCGTGAACGCGCCATGCGCATGCACTATTGTCAAACCATTGGACTATCGAGCGGTGGCTATAGCCTCCTGACGCTTCATCGGCCCAGTAACGTCGACGATTCACAGGTGTTGGGACGAATATTGCAGGCCATTTTTGATTCGGATAGCACGCTGCCGGTGGTGTTCCCGTGTCATCCGCGCACGCGTCAACGCCTTGCAGGTGAAGGCCTTGCTGCCTTGGTGGAACAACAAGGCCAGTCGGGAAAACAGAAAGCTCGCTTGGTGCTGTTGGAGCCCTTGGGCTATCTGGAGTTTTTATCATTGATGAGCAGCGCTAGATTTGTGTTAACGGACTCAGGTGGGATTCAGGAAGAAACCACGGTATTGGGCGTTCCGTGCTTAACGCTCCGAGAGAATACCGAACGTCCCGTGACCTTGACGCAGGGGACAAACGTCTTGGTGGGAAACGACCGGCAACGGATTCTTTCAAGCATTCAAAAAGTTCTCTCAACGGCTACTGATGCTTCCTCACGTCCCCCACTGTGGGATGGGCATGCGGCAGAACGCATTGCAGAAGTTGTGACACGGAGAGTGCTGGCCTCCTGTTCCTAGTTTCTGTCCACCCACTACGGCACCGAGATGGTGACAATCTGTCGGTGAGGCCCTTGCCATATTATTTTTTTCTAGCTAATGGAAAGCAATGAGTACTTCTGCGTCTGATTTTATCTACGTACTGCGATGAAGGATCGTATTGCCAAGGCAGTCTTTTGGATCGTCTGGACACGTGGCGGTGTTCAGGTGCTGTCCTTTTGCAGTACTTTGCTCGTTATTCGCCTCTTATCGCCCTCAGACTATGGATTAATGGCCTTGGCCGGCATTTGGACGGCAACATTGTCGCTTGTCACTGAAATGGGACTCGGGGCGGCTATTATCCAATTTCGTGACCTCGGTGACCGAGACCTCAATGCCTGTTTTTGGATCACACTCGGATTAGGGATCTTGGGCTATGGAGTCTTATTTCTCCTCGCACCGATGTGTGCCCTATGGTTCAATAGTCCAGAGTTATCGTCCGTTCTCCGTGTCAGCGGTGTATCCTTGCCGTTAACGGCGTTGCGCACCGTTCCCGATAGCCTGCTTCGGAAGCGGTTGGCCATGGACAAAGTGTCTTTGGCGGAGTTTGCCGCAACCTTGGCGACATTCCCGTTAGTATTGGGATTAGCCTGGAAAGGGGCTGGCGTGTGGGCTCTCGTCGCCGGTACTCTGATGACGCCCTTCATGCAGGTGGTCGTGACGGGATGGTATGTCCAATGGTGGCCTGGACTCCAGATTGGTGGAGAACGATTGAAGGACATGGTGACGTATAGTTTGGCTACCTTAGGGTCAAGAGTATCGTGGGCTCTTTATCAACAGGCCGACACCCTCGTGCTCGGAAAATTGGGAGGGGAGCATGTGCTTGGTCTCTACACCATGGCCAAACAATTGGCCACGCTTCCGGTCAGCAAGGTGACTCCTCTTGTGAATCAACTCGCCTTTCCGGTGATGGCCGAATTACAGGACGACGATCAGGCTTTACGAGCATGTTTTTTGAAAGGCGTGCGCCTTGTAAGTGCCGTGGTCTTTCCTCTAAGCCTGGGGTTGCTCATGGTTGCTGACAATGTTGTGGCGCTTGGCCTTGATGCAAAGTGGGACTCCATCACACCCATGTTTCAGCTCTTGTGTCTGTACGCCATTGTCTCCGCTCTAGCAACCCTGTTGTTCCCTCCGTTGTCAGTGAAACGACGGCTTGATCTTCAGTTGACCTATACCACTGCGCAGTTGATCGTGATGCCCATTGGATTCTTTGTGGGTGCCTCCTTGGGAGGGGGCATAGGGGTCGCCTTAATCTGGGTGATTCTCTATCCGCTTCAATTGGTTTGGTTGGCGCACTGGGCCTTACGTGAACTTGGACTAACCTGGCAGGAGTTTCTTCGTCATCTTTGGCCTCAAACTCTGGCAGCAGCCGGAATGGTTCTCGTAATACTATTGGTTAAAAACATGCTGGAAGCGACTTCAATTCATACCAGTTGGCTCCAACTTGCTCTCTGCATTGCTGCGGGGGCCAGCGCCTATACGCTGGCGTTGAAGATGTCCGGCCCAAGGCTGTTTTCCGAGATGCTCGAAATTGCCGGATGGGTGCTTGGTCGAAGACGAACCTTCACCCCGCGCCCCAGTACCATCTAATGATGCACTTCATGAGAAAGGCGTGCTTGATATGAAGGGGCCCCAGCAATAAGCCGATAAGATCGATAGGATGAGTGACCGTACGGTCCTCTGTTTGCAAAGGGAAGAAATATTCGTCCTATGGGACGAAACGTCATACAATTGTCAAAGACGATCAGTGGAGAATGAGTCCTATGAGTTCCTCCGGATTGGTCGACCCTCAAATGGGGCAAAAGATATCTACTCCAAGGCAAGCTCTCGCTCTTACTCAGGAGGAGCCCTATTTCCTGGCGAGACGCAGAAATGGGGCGCTCTCGGTGGAGGGAGCTGCGCGCGGGTTTCTCGGCCATAAAGTCGATACGCCAGGGTGTCCTGGCCAGGATGGCGTGTTTGTCGAATGGGAGTGGGATGGCCAGACGCTGAGGGTAACCACTGACGTCAGTGGGATGTATCCTTTTTACTATTGTGCTTGGGATAATTCGATTGCCATTTCTCCATCGATTCCTCGTTTGCTGGCTCTGGGTACCCCACAGGATTTGGATATTGCTGCACTGGCCGTGTTTTTCAGACTGGGCAACTTTATCGGCGAAGATACGCCGTTTACCTCGATTCGTGCGCTGCCTCCCAATGCCACCCTGGTGTGGAGGGAGAATCACCTAACAGTTACAGGCGGACGGTCGTTAGGAACAGCGACGACATTGTCTCGATCGGCCGCGCTTGACGGATATGTGGAATTATTTCGCGATGCCGTTCGCAGACGAATCCCGGCTGATAGACAGGTGGCAGTGACGCTGAGCGGGGGGAGGGACTCTCGTCATATATTGTTGGAGTTATGTGAGGCAGGCTGTCCACCGACTGTGTGTGTCACGGTCGGAGAGTACCTGTATAACCATAGCAATGAAGCAGACATCGCCCAACAATTAGCTGCCTTGGTTGGCGTGCCTCATGTCATTCTGTCGCAGACGGACACTCCGTTTCAATTGGAATTGGAGAAAAATCTTCTGACGAACTTTTGTAGCGACGAGCACGCCTGGTTCTTTTCCGTAGCCAGGTACTTACGCGACAAAACCCGTGCCGTCTATGATGGCCTGGGGGGCAGTCTGTTTTGTGATGGATTTGCGCTGACCCCAGAACGTCTCACTATGTGTCGGCAGGGGAAATTTCGCGAACTGGGCGAAGAGCTGCTGGGATCCGAACACATCATGCCGTTCCTGAAACCATCGGAACGTCAGCGATGGTCTCGGGATTTGGCCATGAATCGGTTGTTGCAAGAACTTGAACAACACGCCACCTCGCCAAATCCAGTGAGCTCATTTTACTATTGGAATCGGACACGGCGAGAGGTGTCGTTAAGTCCCTACCGGTTATTGCGCGGCTTCGAAGTTGTGTATAGTCCGTTCTGTGACTATGCCGTCTACCAGCATTTGTCGAGTTTGCCTGCCAGCATGGTCATGGACCATACCTTTCATAACGACACCATCTCAAGAGCCTTTCCGGAGGCGGGAGCCATTCCTTATGCCTACAAGCCAAAACCTCGGGAGACCGATGGCCGTGAATTAGCTCGATTGGCCCAGGATGTGCTTGGCTACTGTCGAGACACCTGGCCGTCGCGCCGCCTCTCGTATTCGTATGTGGTGCCGAGACTGCTGCGAAGCCTGATCGATTCGCGTTATCGGTCAGCCATGCTGTGGGTGGCTCCACCGACAATATACCTCCTGCAACTGGAAGCTGTTATGCGGGAAGCGAAACAGGGTTCGGCCTTAATGGAGTGAGCGGGCATCGACGGCAATTAGTGAGTTTGTTCTTCTGACACGGCATCAAGTATCGGTATGAGCCAATGGTCGTGTTCACGGATGGATAGAAGAAAATGGTTTCATGACGAAACAGGTCTTGTTTGTCACACATAGTTGGCCGCCTGACGCCTGTGTTGGCGCAGTGCGCCCTCTCAATATCGTTCGCGCGATCAAGCCGCTGGGCTGGCAGGCCACGATTCTTACGATTCAAGCCAAATATTATCGCTACCGCCAGCAAAAGGGTTGCGACGAGTCTGCCCTGGCTGCCGTCGTGCGGACGCGATGCCTCCCGCATCCGCTTGACCTCTATCGCATGATCAAGGAAAAGCTGTTGAACAGAACCGCGCCCTCGAAGCAGATGAGTGCTGGTTCAGAGGCGCAGGCGACGTCCACGGTCCGAGCAGGGGATCCGTCTCGGTCTAAACCTTCCTGGCTGCAGCGCGTGCGTCGTGTCGTGCTATCGATGCTGCATACGCCGGATGAACAACTTGGCTGGTTGCCATTTGCCGCCTGGGAAGGAATTCGTCTGGTCCGAAAACACCACATCCCATGCATGATTACAACCGGTCCCCCATTTACCGCCCATCTGATCGGTCTCTTCATCAAGCGCCTGACCTCGGTTCGCTGGATCGTCGAGTTTCGCGACCCCTGGGTCGGGAATTTGCAAAAAGAGCCGTCGACACAAAGCGAGGTGGCGGATCGATGCGACCGATGGCTTGAGGCTCTGGTTGTACGCCAAGCCAATCACGTCCTTTGTGTGACCGAGTCCATGTCGAGGGTCTATCGGGGGCGCTATCAAGACGAGCCTGAAAAAAAATGGCTGACGGTACCAAACGGGTACGATACCGGGGAATTTTCGTCCCTCGGTTCTGTGCCGATGGCACAACGTTTTACGATTACGTACGTGGGAGGGTTTAACTATAGCCGAAGCCCCAAGACGCTCCTGCTCGCGCTTCAACGACTCGTCTCCGAACACTTGATTGAAGCCGCTGCGCTCCGCGTCCGGTTCATTGGCGTATGCCGGTTCGCGTCTGGTCGTCCCGTCCAGGAGATGATCTCAGAGACTGGCTTGTCCGAAGTCGTTGAGATTGTAGATCTTCTGCCACGACAAGACGCATTACGGGCGATGCTCGAGGCACATGTGCTCTTACTGTTAGCCAATGAACAGCCTCTGCAAATTCCGGGAAAAGCCTATGAGTATTTAGCGGCAGGGCGCCCGATCCTTACCGAAACCGAAGAAAAGAGCGCGACAGCGGATCTTATTCGGGACTCAGGGTGCGGCGATGTCATCGAGCCTGGGGATGTTGCGCATATGGCACGTTGTGTCGCCAGGGCGTTTGATGCCTACCGAACAGGAACGTCGACCATCGGTCAAGAAGGACTTGCCCGAAGGCAGGCCTATGCGTGGGATACCCTTGGATCCCAGTATGCGACCGTTTTGAATAGTTTACGCCAGGACCCTACACGATGAGTGATAACAGGGTAGAATCAACAATGCCATTGCCGATGACGACGTTGGTGACGAACGCGATTGGCCTGATTCGCGCTGAGAAAGAATTGGGCGTACTTCTGCTCGCGATCACACGCGGAGCGGTGAGTCAGAATTGGCAACAAGCGCCGGCATCTGACCCGCAACGTCTCCAACCAGAAGCGCGATTGGCGCAAGCAGGCCTCATTGTTCGTAACGGTTCAGATTCCTGGGTCCTAACTGACCTTGGGCAACAAGTGTCGATCTATCTCTCTCAGCATGAGGCTGATGAAGAACTTGCTCTGATGTATGGACGTTTGGAATTCACGGCGGACTCGGTCTTTTTGGATCTTGGATGCGGAGCGGGCCCCGCATTGCTCAAAGCCTGTGAACTGCCGACGTCTCCACGGTTGCTTGTTGGGGTGGATATCGACCGTCCATCGCTTATGGCCGCGAACGCATTTTTAGGAACACACAGGCGTCGGTGTCTTCTCGTTCAGGCTGACCTTGCTGCACTGCCGATTAAGACGGCGGCGGTCTCCCATCTGTGCTCTCGACTCTCGTTGCCCTATGTCGACCAGCATGCCTCGATGGCAGAGTTGGGACGGGTGTTGACACCAGGTGGCAACGCGTTTCTTCAGCTGCACGCGCCAAGGTTTTACCTACAATTACTCCGCGACGATCTCGGCAACTGGAAGCGAGTCGTGTTTAATTCGTTTTGTTTAGTAAATGGATTTCTCTTCTCGTTTCTCGGGATTCAATTGCGGATTTCTCGGCGAACGGGCGTCTATCAGGAGTTATATCAAACGCATGGTGGCATGACGCGTGTGCTCAAACGGCAGGGCATCGCTGTCCTTTGGTCTGAAAGTGATCATCTATTTCGAATTTTTGGAAGGAAACAGCGGGTATGAATGGCGTAGCAGCTGAACCGCTTATTAATGCAGTCCCTTCGACGGAGCGATCTGCCCCCGTATCCATAACAGGGAGCATGACCGTACGGGAGTATGTTGGGTGGGAGGCTCTTCAGCAGGCATTGTCGGTGGAGCATCTCGAGTCCCAGTGGGAAGCGCTGCTGACGTGCGATGAAACCGCCTCGTTTTATCAGACGCCATTGTGGTGTCTCACGTGGTACTGCTGCTATCAGGATGATTATGAGCCTGTCGTCTTGACAACATGGGATGGGATGAGACTTTCTGGATTGGCGCCCTGTGCAAGAGAACGGCGGTCCCATCGGTTGATTTTTGCCGGTGCCGGCATGTCGGACTATCGAGACGTGGTGACCTCGATGTCCTCGCGTAAGGCATTTCTTGATGTGGTACTTCCCAGAATGGAAGCGCATGCAGGAGGGCATCCCATCGCATTTGGTCAAACACAGCCGCAGTCTCAGACAACCGCATTAGTTGAAGCGTGGGCGCAGAATGTGTCCGGCCATGGAACCACCAGGACATCACATCCCTGTCGGCGGTTTACCTACGACACGGACAGCGAATCGCAGATTGACGAGTTGTATAAGAAGAAAACCATCCGGCAGGCGTTTGCCTATTACAAGCGCGCTGAAGGGCTCCGTTTACAGCTGATCCAGACGATGACGGAATGGGAATCGCTCAAACGGCCTTACTTCACTCAGCATTGTTTGAGGCAAGCCGGATCCGGCAGGGAGGAGTCGTTCGAAGATCAGAGAAAACAGCACTTGTATGCGCAGCTGTTTGCCAGCGGAGATCCAGCCATTCATTTTTCCTGTCTCTGGGCTGGGCATAAGCCCCTCGCCTTTGCCTTTTGTTTTACCTATCGCAAGGTGTTGTATTACGGAGCCCCGTCGTTTGACATCCTTGAAACAAAACATTCCCCAGGCATGTTGCATATCATTGAATTAGTGAAACGTTGTCATGAGGAGCACTATGTCGAGGTCGATCTCACGATCGGGTCCGCCTCCTTCAAAGGGCGTGTGGGAAATCAATGTGTGCAATTGCCGACAATCTTTCTGTATAGCAGTCGAGTCCAGTATTGGACCGTTTGCGGAATACAGCAAGTCAAAGCTTCAACGAAATCGCTCCTCCAGACTCTTTCCCCTGAGTCCGATCTGTTGGGGCGACTGAAAACATTTCCTAGAACAGTGGCGTGGTATCGAGATCGGTTTAGCCAAACTACATGGAGCCGTATCGCACGATATGCACTCGAGCGAATCTCGACGGTGCTTCATTGGAATTATTGCGCCGATATCTATGAATTGACACAGGAGCGGTTCGCGCAGGTGGAAACGCTTCACACCTTCGGACCAGAAGTCGAGTTTCATACCAACCAGCTTGACGATTTCTTAACTTTGCATGGCAGAGAGCGCCGAGATATGGCGTATTATATTCAGGATGCAGTCCAGCAAATACACCAAGGACGAACCCTGCATACGGTTTTAATTGACGGAGAATTGGCACATTTCGGATGGTCGTATCGTCCGTCGAAGACCGTGTACTTGCCGGAAACCGAATCGCAGTTTGAGGTGCCGGACCAAGCCGCGTCGCTCTATCAGTTTTATACCTGCGAGGGGTTTCGCGGGAGAAAGATCTATCCAGCTAATCTTGCCCATATTGCGAGGCAAGAATTTTCTCGCGGGGCATCCAAGCTCTATATCGTCTGCGAGCGTCATAATGTCAGTTCTAGTTCCGGGATTCAACGTGTCGGATTTATCCGTCGAATATCGCATTGGCTTATTCGATGGGCTTGGTGGAAGCGGAAAGGTAGCTCCGATTCGCCGAATGAGCCGAACACGACGACAAACAAGTGCCACTCTTGACTGAGGCGAATGACGTGATGATAACGGCTCTTGGTGTAAGTATCGCTCTGGGGATCCTTGGCGCGAGCGTGCTCGTTTTTCTTGATGTGCGACGTAAGCACTTGCATCTCTGGCTGGGTTCGTTTCTTTCCCAGCGCTCCATAGGCCGACAAGCTCGTCGTGAGGCCTTGGCCCGTGCTCCGATTCATGTATTGTTTTGCATGGTCGATCATTTTGAACCGATTTCAGCGGGATCGACGCCCGAGATCGAGCAAGCACGAATGCAGGATTGGCTAGTTCGGTATCCCGCTCTGGCAAAGAGACATCGTGATTCTAATGGCCGTTCTGTTCAGCATTCCTGGTTTTATCCGGGTGAGGCCTACCATCCTGAGTATCTCAATAACTTGGTTGAATTGTGTCAACAAGGCATTGGGGAAATCGAATTGCATCTCCATCATGGGCACGATACCGAAGCCAGTCTTAAAAAGAAGATCAATGACGCCATTGTGTTGTTCGGAGAACATGGCGCGTTGCATCTCCAACGAGGGGCGACTGAACCGGTCTATGCGTTTATTCATGGCAACATGGCATTGGATAATTCTCGTAATGACCCCCAATATTGTGGAGTCAATGGAGAATTGAGCGTCTTACGAGAAACAGGCTGCTATGCGGATTTCAGCCTCCCAACGGCTCCATGCGAAAGTCAGTCGAATATGGTCAATACCATTTATTACGCGACAGATGATCCGTATGCACCCAAGTCGTTCGATAGGGGAGAAGAAATCGTGGTGAACGGAATTGCTTCCGGTGATCTGATGATTATTCCTGGACCGTTGACCTTCAATTGGTCAAGTCGAAAATGGGGCCTCATCCCACGCATCGAGAACGGAGAAATACAAGGATCAAACCCACCGACGACCGAGCGAATTCGGTTATGGGTGGAGACGCATATACATGTGAAAGGCCGGCCCGAATGGGTCTTCGTGAAGGTCTCCTGTCACGGGGCTGAAGATCGAAGCCGAGACGCGTTGCTGGGACAGGTGGCCGAGGAGATGTACGCGGAGTTGGAAGCCCGCTATCGCGGGGGATTGTACCGTCTTCATTATGTGACGGCTCGTGAAATGTATAACGTTATTAAGGCTGCAGAGGCCGGAAAATCAGGAAACCCGAACGAGTATTACGATGAGGTGCTGGCCCCGTATCATACACACGATGGCTTACAAGTAAAACGAGTCTCTGTCTAGTAGGACGACGATGTTGCCCCTATCCCCACAGGCATGGGTTCCAGTTCAGGCTCCCGGACGGCCATCAGGCAAGTCCCTTGTCCCTCTATCCATAGACGAAGGCTCACCGATGGCCTTTCGAGCTTTGTTACTACTCATTTTTGTCATTTATATCGCGCCTCAGGCGATTGTTCCCGCCTTGGAGCCGCTGCATCTCGCAAAAGTGTCGGCCGTCTTTGCCTTCATCGCATATATGACACGCGTCTTGGGGAGCGGAGCCAAGTGGACGGTGATGAGCCGAGAAGTCCGCTTGATGTTAATTCTTATTTCCATTGCCTTGATTTCAATTCCGCTCTCCCTCTGGCCGGGGGGCAGTCTCCAGTACTTTCTTGATCAATACTCCAAATCCATCATCATTTTCTTTTTGGTCGCCAATGTGCTGACCTCGTTAAAACGGTACAGGATGTTTCTTTGGACAATTGGGCTCTTTGCAGCATTTAATGCCCTTCAAGGCTTGAAAAACTATTTAAGCGGTGCGGTCTGGAAGGAGGGACGTGTGTTGGGCGGCGTGTCCGGTATTGCGGGTAATCCGAATGATCTAGCATTGCTCTTAAATTTGACCATACCATTTCTTATTTATTTATACACCACGGCGCGCACCTCAAAACAACGATTGTTGGCTGCCATTTTGATCGGTATTGACCTGGGGGGCATTGTTATCAGTTCTTCCCGAGGCGGGTTTTTAACGCTCGTGGTGATGGTGCTATGGATAGCATGGGTGCGAGGTCAGCGGGAGGGCACAGGTGTGTTTATGAAGGCCTGTGCGGTTGTGACAGTGCTTGGGTTGGCGTTGGTGCTGTTTGGGCCGGGAGAATATGGGTCCCGAATCGTTTCGATCAGCGATATGTCGAAAGATCGTACCGGTTCATCTCAGGCACGTTGGTCGTTAATGGTCGGCACGTCGAAAGGCATCCTGCTTCATCCGCTTGGTGTGGGGCTCCATATGAATAACCTGCTGCTGCACGACACAGGGTTCGGATGGGAGGGCGTCCATAATATCTATCTCGAATTGGGCACCGAGTTGGGCATACCGGGGCTCATTGTTTTTCTCATGTTGCTTTACCGATTGATGGCCTCCATGAAAGAAGTTCGTGTGCAACATGAGCGCAATCCGGAGATTTCGGGTTTAGCTCAGGCCGCCGGGGGGAGCATGGTGGCATTCGCCACTGGAGGGTTTTTTCTTCCAGTCGCCTTCCATTTCTACTTTTATATCGTCGCTGGTTTGGTGATTGCCTGTCAGCAACTAGCCCTGCGTGTGGAATCGGCGGAGAACGAAGTGGAAACCCGTCTGTCTGAACCGGTTCGTCCCAAGTGGATGAGTCTACCGCGATTATAGGATTGGGTCCGATATGTGTGGAATTGTAGGGTATATTAATGTCCGGAAGTCCGATGCCGCGGACCAGGCTATTTTAGCCGCCATGTGCCAGACGATCATCTATCGTGGGCCTGATGATCAAGGCATCTATGCGCACGGACAGGCCGGATTGGGCATGCGCCGCTTGAGCATCATCGATTTGCACACTGGACATCAGCCCATCTCAAATGAGACCGAGTCCCTGTGGGTGGTGCTCAACGGGGAAATCTACAATTATCAACCATTGGCGGAGTGGCTGCTGCAACGAGGGCATCGACTGAAAACGTCGTCGGATACGGAAGTTATCGTTCACCTCTTTGAGGAACTGGGAGAGGGCTGCCTGGATCGACTGAGAGGGATGTTTGCCTTCGCCATCTGGGATCAGCACCGATCCCGACTCTTTGTCGCTCGAGACAGACTAGGCGTCAAGCCTCTCTATTATTATTGGGACGAAAGTCGACTAGTCTTTGGGTCAGAGTTAAAGACCCTGCTGGCTCACCCAGATGTTGAAACGTCGTTAGATGTCCGGGCCGTAGAGACGTATCTCCGATATTCCTACATTCCAGATCCGCAGACAATTTTTGAGCGTATCAAAAAATTGCCGCCCGGGCATTATCTCACCTTGGAAGACGGTCGTCTCAATGTGGTGCCGTATTGGAATGGACTACTCCCAAATCCGACTCCTGATGCGGAGCTGTCTGAAGGCGATGCGTTAACGCAACTGGACGGGTTGCTGCAAGACGCGGTGAGATTACGCATGGTGAGCGATGTTCCAGTCGGAGCGTTTCTTAGCGGCGGCGTCGACTCAAGTTTGATCGTGGCGCTCATGTCCCGCCAAATGTCTCGCCCAGTCACGACCTTTTCAATCGGTTTCGCCGAAGCCGAGTACAATGAATTGCCATATGCCAGGCAGGTCGCTACGCATCTGGGCACTGACCATCATGAGCTGATTGTTGAGCCACAAAATTGTGATGTGATCGAACAGCTGGTCGCGCATTTCGACGAGCCGTTTGGCGATCCTTCGGCCATTCCGATGTATTTTCTCTGTGGTCTGGCAGCCAAGCACGTGAAAGTTGCACTAAGTGGGGATGGCGGAGACGAGTTATTCGCAGGCTATGAGCGATACTCGATCGAGTTACAACGTCAATCGTTCGACCGTCTCCCATCGTCACTCAAGCGAGCATGCGGGTGGGCTAGCGATCAGCTTTGGGATGGCGCGGTCGGCAAGCGCTATCTTCATAATATGTCGCTGGCAGGTCCTGGACGCTATATGGACAGCGTCACCTATACGCATCAAGAGCTTTTGCACCATCTCCTCGATCCTCAACTGGTGCACCAGCTCGCGTCGCTGCCAGAGGACGATCAGCTCTCTCGGCATTTTACGGCGGTGGCCGGGCAGCCTTGGCTGGCCCAACTTCAATACGTTGACGGGCGATGCTATCTGCCGGCGGATGTGATGACCAAAGTCGATCGAATGAGCATGGCACATTCAATCGAAGCACGGGAACCGTTGCTGGATCATGTCCTTGCCGAATTCGCCGCACGACTGCCGATGAGCCTTCGCATCCGTGACGGCGTCACAAAGTATCTCTTGAAACGCGTCGCAGAACGCTATCTTCCGCATTCAATTATCTATCGAAAGAAACAGGGGTTTGGGGTGCCGTTGGAGTATTGGTTTAAGGGGGATCTGCGCGCGTATGTGCGTGACGTGCTCTTTAGTCATGAGGCCAAAACGCGAGGGATGTTGAACCCCACGGCCGTTGAAGGACTTCTCCGGCAATATGAATCTGGCCGATCTGAGTATGCTCAGACGATCTGGCTTCTGTTGATGTTGGAAACCTGGTGTCGGCTCTACCAGAGGCGCTCCAAGGTGCAATGCGTAAGGTGAAGGACGGTCGTTTCTCTTAATGTGAGGCATCGAGTGAAGGCTATGGCACCGTCTCGGGTGGTGATATTTGCCAGTAGTTTTAAGATGGGCGGGTCAGAACGTCAGGCACTTGAGCTGTTCCGTAATATGGATCGAACGGTATTCGACCCTCGTCTAGCTTCATTCAGTACGGAAGGGCCATTGGCTACGTTGCTGCCTTGCCCCATGGATGAGGTGCAAGTATATCCGCTAGCCGGATTTCACAGAAAATCGTGCCTGGACCAAGCACGGCGATTCTATCGATACTTAACCTCGGAGCGAATCGAGGTGGTGCAGTGTTTTGATTTTTATTCCAATCTGTTCGCTATTCCAGTAGCACGATTGGCCGGTGTTCCGATTATTCTCGGCGCGCGCCGAGAAGAATCGACGATGAAAACGTCTCTCCAACGAGGCATCCAACGGTTCTGTTATCGGATCGGTACGGGAGTCGTGGCCAACGCTGGATCGCTTCGCGAAGCCTTGATCAAGGATGAGCATCTGTCGCCCGATCGGGTTTGGGCTATCCCGAATGGTTTGGATCTACAGGCCTTCGATGCGCAGACATCGCAGTCACGCTATCCGAAGGCGGACAAAGGACTGCGTATTGCCGTCGTGGCGAACTTGAGACCGGAGAAGGGACATCGTGTGTTCCTTGAAGCTGTGTCCTCTCTGGCTCCACAACATCCTCATGTCAAATTTTTAATCGCCGGTGATGGACCGATGCGCGAGACGATAGAAGCCCACATCGAGCAGCATAATTTGAAGGATCGAGTACACCTACTTGGCGCCATACGGGACATTCCAGCGTTCCTGGCATCCTTGGATGGCCTTGTGTTGCCATCCATCACGAATGAAGGGTTTCCCAATGCCGTCATGGAGGCGATGGCAGCCTCTTTGCCAGTGGTGGCGACCGATACCGGCGGCACACGGGACCTTGTTGTCGATGGGGAGACGGGATACGTGGTGCCCCCCCAAGATGCCCGACAACTCGCGGCCCGATTAGATGTGTTATGTCGAGACGCGAAGCTCCGTCGGAAAATGGGTGAGGCGGGACGGTGGCGCGTGATACGTCATTTTACGACGCAGCATATGTCGCGGCAATACGAAGAGCTCTACGCCTCCCTTCTTTCGGTATAACAAAGAAGTCGGGCGTAAATCGCGAAAGGAGTGACATTCGTCCATGTGCGGCATTGCTGGAAAACTAGGATTCCATCCGGGGGCGGTTCCGTCGAAAGACCTGCTCCGAAAGATGTGTGACGCCATCTCCCATCGTGGTCCAGATGACGCAGGATATTTTCTGCAGGGGCCAGTGGCGTTGGGGCATCGGCGGCTCTCCATTATCGATCTGGCTTCTGGCCACCAACCCTTATCCAATGAGGACGATACCGTCTGGGTCGTGTTCAACGGTGAGATTTACAACTTTGTGGAATTGCGCGAGGGGCTTGAAGCAAAGGGGCACCGATTCCGAACGACTTCTGATACGGAAGTCATCGTGCATTTATATGAGGACCTCGGCGATGCCTTCGTGCAGCATCTTCGGGGAATGTTTGCGATCGCGCTATGGGATGTTCGCCAACGTCGCTTGGTGTTGGTGAGAGATCGGCTGGGTAAGAAACCGCTTTACTACGCCGTGATTCCGGAACATGGTCTGGTCTTTGCCTCGGAAATCAAAGCCTTGCTTCAAGATCCGTCCGTGCCGCGTGCCTTGAATCATGAAGCACTCGACTCCTATATGAGTCTGTTATATGTCCCGAGCCCGATGAGTATGTTTGAGGGCATTCGGAAGTTGCCGGCCGGCCATCTCCTGACATGGTGTGACGAAAAGCTAGCCGTGAAAGAGTATTGGGACCTCACCTTCGAGCCAGGGGAACAAAGTAACGAACAATCGGCTATGGAAGCCTTGCAAGCGATCGTTCAGGATGCCGTTCGGGTGCGTCTACGAAGCGACGTCCCACTCGGGGCGTTTTTGAGCGGAGGAATCGATTCCTCGATGGTCGTGCGTCATATGGCGACCCAATCGTCTCGCCCCGTCGTCACCTGTTCCGTGGGATTCGATGAGCAGATATACAACGAACTGCCGTATGCCAAGGAAATTGCAGAGTACCTCCACTGTGAGCACCATGAACATACCATCGCTCCTCGCATCGAAGAGATCGTTGGGAAACTGGCACACTTTTTTGATGAACCGTTTGCCGATTCATCGGCGGTGCCGACGTACTACGTCTCTGAAATCGCGAGACGGCACGTAACGGTGGCTTTATCGGGAGACGGAGGCGACGAGGTATTTGCGGGGTATTCTCGTCACTACCTACATCGCCTCGATGGACTATTGCGGAGCCGACTCGGCATGCTTGGATGCGGGGTTATCAGTCGGATCGCTCGTGCGTTGCCGTTCTTTTTTAAAGGGCAGCAGGTGCTGGCACGTCTTGGGGGCTCTGCGGCGCAGGCCTGCGCTAAAAACCATACGGATATTCTCTTTAAGCGCGATTTGAAGCGGCTCGTCTATTCGCCTGACTTTGCCGCTCGATGTCAGCACTTCGATGTTGAAGCGATCTTTACCCGCTACTATAACCAATGCACCGCCACGGATCCGTTGGATAAGGCCCTGTATGTCGATATCAAAACTTATTTGGTGGATGACATCCTCGTCAAGGTCGACCGAATGAGCATGGCCCATGGGTTGGAAGTCCGCGCGCCGCTTCTCGATCATAAGCTTATTGAATTCAGCGCAACGCTTCCCCCATCGTTCAAATTGCGGGGGCGCACTACGAAATATCTTTTGCGACAATCTTTAGTCGGTCAGGTTCCGCAAAGCGTGCTGACCAGACAGAAGCATGGGTTTACCATGCCGCTAGCTGAGTGGTTGTGTGGACCACTACGCCCCATGTTAGAGGACACCTTGTTCAGCCAGCGTTCGATTCAGCGCGGACTGTTTAACACACAAGCCGTTCGGAAGCTGTGCGCCGATCATGTTGAGCGCCGGAATGATTATGCGCATCAACTCTGGCAACTCTTGATGCTTGAGCTCTGGCACCAGACCTACCTTGATGCGAGGGGGACGTGAGAAAGGTGCTTCTAGTCGGCCCGTATCCTCCTCCGTATGGGGGATTGGCCATCCAGTTATGCCAATGGCAACGATACTTGGCTGCGACGGGTGCCTATGCCTGTACGGTCATCAATATTGGAGAGTCTCGGCGCCAAACGGTGGATGGATGTCGTCCAGTGACAGGGGAAATGCATTTTCTTCAACAAGTTGTCTGGTATAGCCGAGCGGGCCATCTGATTCATCTGTTCACCAACGGTCATAACGTGAAGAGCTGGTTGTCGTGTCTGGTTTGCGCGGGTGGGGGACTACTGAACCGCCGACGATCTGTGATTGTGCTGGGATCCGGCAATACCGCCTCCTATCTCTCTCAGACCGGCTTGGCGGAAAAAGCTATTGTGCGTATGACGGTCAAGATGGCCGGACATCTCATTTGTCGGAATGAGGAGACACGATCGGCGCTCATTCAGGCCGGAGCAAAGGAAGAGAACATCTCGATCATGCCAGGATTCTTGGGGGTCGATTCGGCATCTTTGCTCGCAGTTCCTCGTGAGGTAGGTGAGTTTCTGGACCGGCATGAACCGGTGTTGGGTGCGACGGCAAGTATCGATCCTGAATACGGCATTCCGATGATGCTGACGTTAGTGGAACGATTGCGAACAAAATTTCCCCGTATCGGATTAATTCTCATGGGACCAACACGTGATGCAGTGCAGGAGCGATATGGAACTGTCCCGGAACAGGTGCTGATTACCGGGCCTCTTCCTCACGAGGCTGTGATCGGAACGATGCAACAACTCCGCATTTTTCTTCGACCGACGGCATTCGACGGGGATTCCATTTCGGTGCGAGAAGCGTTGGCCATGGGTATCCCTGTTGTGGCCAGCAACGTGGGGTTTCGTCCAGAGGGAGTCGTATTGTTTCCTGCCGGGGACTTGTCGGCATTTCTGGAGTACGTCAATATGACGTTGACCAATCCGCGCCGACATACAGACGGGACGGACATTCAGGGTTCGGCAACCCCCGAGCAATTGCTCGAATTATATGACCAATTATTTTTACGAAGTCAGAGCGGTGGCGGAACACATGCGGCTACGGGAATGGTTTAAACGAGATCGTAGGGCCGACCATCCTGGGCTACAACTCGAATCGTCTTCGGGTTGGTTGTTCGGAGACGGGTACTGGTTACTCGTATTCGTCCTGATCGGCGCATGCATTCGACTGTACCGTGTCATCGACGTTCAGGCTTGGACGATCGATCCGTGTGACTTTCCATTTGTCGACGAAATTACGCCGTTGGTACAGGCCAGAAATCTTCTCCACTTTGAAGTATTTTTTTATCCCCCAGTGGCGCCGATCTTAGTCGGCGCGTTGTCCTTGCCGTGGGCGATGTTGATGCCCCAGAGTTTTGACGTCGGTGTCTTCTGTCGGTGTGTCACCATTGCGGTCAGCTTAGCCACGGTGCCCGTCATCTATTTAATTGGACGATTCTGGAGCCCTCGTGTCGGATTGGTCGGGGCCGCGTTCTTTTCCGTCAATATGATTGCCTCAAATAGCACAGGAAACGTCCAGGTATACTCGGCTTTTTTTGTGACGGTTGCGCTCTACTGTGCGCTACAAGCCTATTATCGACTTTCGACCAGTATGCTGTGCTGGCTGGGATTCTTTTTAGGGTTGGCTATTACGACGAAATACTTTCCAGCCTTTTTAGGTCTACTGCTGTTAGTGGGGCTCGTGGCTGTGGGAAGGTCAGAACTTCGCATTGATCCGGGAACACTGGCGGAACGTCCTTCTGTTCGACGTCTGTGGGTGGGTGTCTTGTTAGGGCTTCTTACCCTCTCCTGCCTTTTGCTGTGTGTCGGAGTGTTTTACAAGGATTTTTCCTTGGAGATCTTCAAGGGCATCTACGGTGCGTATCCTCATGAGCATTCTTTTGAACATCATCTTCCTTCTATTCTAAAGCTCTATGATTTCGGATTAGGTGGAGTAGGGGTGTTCGCTGTGTTGATAGGAGCATTGCTGGGTATCCCACGTGTCCAACAGTGTCACCCATGGGAATGGGCAGTTGGTTTTTTTGTGCGACATGGCGTGTGGTTGATTCCTATCGGAGTTGCTGGAATGACGATTGTCGTAACGTTTGTCATTCCGGTGCTGTTCAATCTCAATAATTATGTGAAATATGCGGTGTGGACGCTCAAAGCGTACGCGTCAACTGACGGTGGGATGTTCCCCGCTGCAAAACCCGCCCCCTCGTACCTGCTTGCCTTCATTCCTGAAAACTTTGGATTGCCATTGTACCTGCTGTCCATGATCGGATTAGTAGGCGCGGTGATTCGGAGAGATAAAAAATTAGTCTTGATCCTTATCGCCGTCCTTCCGTTGTATTTCATGTTGGAGCGCAGTTCAGTGAAAGTAAATCGATATATTCTCGAGCTGACCCCATTACTGTGTATTGCAGCTGGGCTTGCAATAGAGTCGCTCTGGAACGTCTCGCGAATGAGATGGAACCGTTGGCTTGCGGCAAGTCTTTTTACCAGTATTTTTCTTTTTACCTGCATCTACTCACTCGCCTGGGGGGACTTCTTTCGACCGGGACGCGATATCACTCAAGAGACGGCGACATGGGTTCAGACGAACGTCGCACGAGATGCCACAATTGGAATTCGCTCGTCGGTCATAGTAGATCATGTGCCACAATTTTTGCCGAATGCCGCACAACTCTCCGGGTATCGACTCACCCAATATAACGATGCCCCTGACTATGTGCTTCTGCCAAAATTGGTCTACGAAGTCACGCGTCAACATATGGATCTGGCGCGCGTGGGGAAAGGCTATAGAGATGTCGATTGGTTCCCCTATCCTCCTCCCACTGCAGATGACTTACAGTTCATGGAGGAAATCGTTTCAGAAACCCGGTATGCTCTTGTGAAGGAAATCGCGAAAGAACCATCATTCCATGGTTTTACTCCTGGACAACACACGATTCGAGGCTATACGTGGTTGCCGGAACACACAGGTGCGTTCAGTATTCAAGTGTACAAACGGGTTCCGCTCGATGCGTCGAAGACGCCGATCGTGATGCCTAACCCTCAACCTTAATCAAGTTGTATTATGTATAAAACCCATCGCATTTTTGTCGTGATCCCGGCCTATAACGTACTGGGCCATATTGTCGACGTTGTCAGTACGGTTCCGCACTTCGTCGATCGCATTATACTCGTGGATGATTGTGCAACGGACGGCACCTCACACCTGTTGTCGTCGATGACCGATTCACGCGTAACGGTAGTGCGACATGAGAAAAACCAAGGTGTCGGTGGAGCAATGGTAAGCGGGTTTAAGCAAGCGTTGCAGGAACGGGCAGATATTGTGGTGAAGATGGATGGAGATGGACAGATGGATCCCACATATTTGCCGATGTTGTTGGATCCGATTGTGGAGCAGGGTTACTTGTATGCCAAAGGTAATCGTTTCCTTGATAATCGCCAGCTCGCATCGATGCCGGTCCTGCGCTTAATTGGCAACTATGGACTGACATTTTTGACCAAATTGGCTTCAGGGTATTGGCATGTGTTCGACCCGCAGAACGGATATTTGGCCATTCACGCCGATGTGCTGAACAAAATCGACCTCGATCATCTAGCGAAGCGCTATTTCTTCGAAAACGATTTGCTCATTCATTTGAATATATTCAGTGCGCGCATTAAGGATGTGTCAATTCCCGCTCGGTATGGCAATGAAAAATCCTCGATGCGCATGTCGGAGATTATCTTGACGTTTCCACGGTATCTGTTTCGTCGTTTCTGGTATCGGGTCTATCAAAAGCATATCCTCAGAGACTTTTCTCCCATCGCACTGTTCTGGGTTTCTGGAGTTCCCTTATTCCTGTGGGGAATTTTTTTTGGAACCTATACATGGGTCAAATCAATTATTTTATTTCAGGTCGCTACAACCGGTACTGTAATGCTCAGTGTCTTGCCATTCCTTCTTGGCTTTCAACTCATCCTCCAAGCTATGTTACTTGAGATTGCGGAATCACCAAAGTAGATACTACTTCGCGCAATAGAAAAATGCCCTCAAGGAATGCGCTAGAATTTGCCATGAAAAAGAGATGCAAAATATTGTTCCACACCGCCATGGCTAATCAATTCATCAGATATTCTCTTGTGGGTGGTTGTTCGGTACTCGTGTATTACGCATTGTTGATTTGGTGTGTGGAGGTCCTGCGGCTGAATCCTTCCCTAGCTGCAGGTCTGGCCTTTGGCTCAAATGTAATACTGGCATACCCATTTAACTACTATTGGACCTTTCGGTCGAGATCTGGCCATGGTTATGCGTTACCTCGTTTTGTTGCCACTTCGGTATTAGGACTCTTCGTAAACATTAGTATCGTGTTTTTTTTCACTAACCTTCTTGGTTGGTGGTATGTGTGGGGGGCAACAATTGGTGTCATTGTCGGTCCTATCTTGAACTTCTTTCTCAATGCTCGCTGGTCATTTTCCGCTGTCGATCGGAAAGATAGGCCTTTCTCGCTCCCCGCGACTATGAAAGGACCCGTCATGCTTGACCAACTAGGGAATCAGGACAGGATGGACTGACGGGTAAGCCTTCCCCTGACCTTCCCCAATCCAGCGCTTACGCCAGAGGTCTTGGACGCTAACACCAACCTGGGCGTCCTTCAACACCCCGATGATCTTCTCCAAAACCTCGTGCTTCCGGATCATAGGCATTTTTCTTGAGCTTCCCCAGAAATTTCGTCTTCCAAATGGTAAGGTACAATTGCCGTTCACAAGGAGACGAAGCTGTTCAAGATTCCGAAGCAGGCCTACACCGCCGAGTTCAAGGAGCAGGCGGTCACGCGTGTCACCGCCGTGGGCCGCATGGGTCGTGTCGCGGAAGACCTCGGGTTGGTCGAGCAGACCCTACGCAACTGGGTGAAGGCGACCAAGGCGGGTACGCTCAATCCAGCGAGAGCGAAAGCCCTCACCCCAGAACAGATGGCACGCTCACGCTTGCGGGCGGAGGTCAGCCGTCTCAGGATGGCGTGTGAAATCCTACAAAAAGCGATGGTGGACTTCGCGAGAGAGGCACCGTGACGTACGCCTGGATCGACACATACCGCACACAGGACCCACGGCTTGCGATGGGCTCGGTGCTTGAGGTGAAGCGTGAGCGGCTACCGTGCCCGGTCGCAGGGTGGACCACTGCACCGCACACGGCTGACGGAGGCACAGATGCTGATGCTGATCCGCGCTATTCACGAAGCACGCAAGGGCGCCTATGGCAGCCCGAGAATGGTCAGGGAGTTGCATGGGCGTGGGGTCCCAGCTTCCAAACCACGAGTAGAACGACTGATGCGGGAGCACGGCATCCGTGCGCGCCATAAGCGGTGGGACAAGGTCACGACGGACTCGAAGCCCCACCTGCCGGTGGCCGCGAACCTGCTGGATCGGGACTTCACGCCATCCGCCCCGAATCAGACCTGGACATCGGACCTCACCTCTCTGTGGACGGATGAGGGCTGGCTCTCTCTGGCGATCGTGCTCGACCGGTTCACCCGCGAAGTGGTGGGCTGGTCGCTGCAACCCCGCATGACGGCGGACAGCGTGATCGACGCGCTGACGATGGCGTGGGTTCGGCGGAAACCGGCAGGGGGGCTGATGTATCACTCGGATCGGGGCAGCCAATATGCCAGCCAACCTTTCCAGAATACGCTGAAGGCCTACGGCATGGAGGGCTCCATGAGTCGCAAGGGGAATTGCTGGGATCACGCGCCCACCGAGAGTTGGTTCAACAGTTGCAAAAACGAGCGAGTCCAGGGACTGCGCTATGCCACACGCGCAGAAATGACGGCGGCGAGCTTCGAATACATTGAGGGGTTATACAACCGGACGCGACGACACTCGACGCTGGACTACCAGTCACCGATGCAGTTTCTGGATGAGTGGCGTCTGGCTCAACACGAGGAAAACCTGGTAGCATGAAACCCGTCTGATGGAAGACGAAAAACAGAGGGAAGCTCACCTTTTGACCCATTACCACACAGCCGAGCTTCTTCTCTACCGGTGAATTTACTGGGAAAGATCACCAGCAGCAGTATACAAATAGACAAATTTTGTCTCTTCTGCCCCAATTCGTCCAGCAGTGAGATCACTCGGTCTGGTAGGCTCTCTGTTGTGAGCGATTAATGCCATCTCATCGAACATAACGCTGGCATGAAGATTGAAGTACCCTGAGGTGACATTGAACCGTTTGGGGATACAAAAACAAGCTGACAGTAGGTTGTAAGACGTTCGCTATCGTGATAGAGGAGGAAGAAAAATGAAACAACTCCCTCAAATAATATTCGTGATGCATGCGATGGTGATCACCTCGGTACTATGCACCTCTTTGTCCGAAGCGGCGCCTTTTGAGTTCATGCCAACGCGTATACAGGAACGCGTTACGCTTAGATCCGGTCAAGATATGGACGGCAACCTCGTATTCGTGAATCATCGAACAAAATCACGACGTCAGTTGACGATTCAATCCCAATCAACGAATACGACAGGAGGTGCGAAACCGTCTTCCACGCCTACTCCTGCACCAAAGGTTCCCTCGGTGGCCAACATTACCCTGGCATGGGACCCCAGCCCCGAGCAAGACGTGACAGGATATAAAATCTATTACGGAACGAAAGCGGGGACATATCCCAATATGCTGAATGCTGGGAAAGTATCGACCTACCAGTTGTCGAATTTACCGACGGGTCAAACCTATTACTTCACGGTTACGGCGTACAACGGCGATGGACAGGAAAGCCTATATTCCAATGAAGTCAGCAAGTTGTTGCAGTAACCGAATCAGTACACCTATGTCTGCATTGCGCGGAGGAGGAGTTATGACATCCAATCCTGAGTTCTCTCGACGAGCTGTTCGTATGGGTTTGTGTCTCCTGCTGGGAAGCCCAGGAATGGCATTCAGTGAAACTCTTCCGAATTTGCCGGTGATACCGGATATTAGCTGCGGCACCTCAACTGGAGCGACCACGCTCGTTCCTGCAGGGGGAAAACTGCAGGAGGTGCTGAATGCCGCCAATCCTGGCGATACCATTCAGTTGCAAGCAGGAGCTACCTTCGTCGGACCAATTACGCTTCCGGTCAAATCCGGATCCGGGTGCATCACGATCCGAACGTCTGCGCCTGATTCTGCGTTGCCTCCAGCTGGAGAACGGATCTCCCCGACATATGCCAGTGTCCTCCCAAAAATTGTCTCGCCTGGACTGAATCAACATGCACTTAAAACGGCATATGGCGCACATCATTACAAAATCATCGGTGTTGAGATTACGAAGAAAGATGAGGCGGCATTCGTATCCCAGTTGGTTGAATTCGGGGATGGTCTCATGACGTCCTTGGCTCAAGTGCCTCACCATATCGAGCTGGATCGTGTGTATGTGCATGGATTACCGAACTCTCACCTAAAATTCTGTGTGCTATTGAATAGCGCCGCAACCACGGTCATGAATTCCCATATCTCGGATTGCAAAATTGTAGGATTTGACTCGCAAGCGATTGGGGGATGGAGCGGGCCCGGCCCATTTAGAATCATCAATAATTTTCTCGAAGGGGCCGGTGAAAATGTCATGTTTGGCGGCGCGGATCCGCGTATTCCGAATCTCGTACCTTCAGATATCGAAATCCGTGGCAATCTGATTTCCAAGCCACTGACCTGGAAGATTTCTGATCCGTCTTATGCGGGGACTCCTTGGCAGGTCAAAAATCTGCTCGAGTTGAAAAACGCTCGGCGCGTGCTGATCGATGGCAATATCTTCGAGTATAGCTGGGTCCATGCGCAAGTGGGATATGGGATCATGCTTACGGTGAGAAATCAGAGTAATACTGCCCCGTGGTCGGTGACCGAGGACATCACGTTTACGAATAATATCATTCGCTACACGGCAAACGGCATTGGACTGTCTGGCCTTGATAGTAATTACACAAGTCAACCGACAAGACGGGTACTGATCAAAAATAACCTGTTTCTGGATATCGGAAATGCCAAATGGGGCGGAGGAGGGCGGTTGTTCCAACTTTCAAACGGCCCTGCAGATGTGACCATTGAGAACAATACCGCCTTTCAGACCAGTCAAGTGGTCTACGCGGCAGGGGCGCTTCCCGCTTCTAACTTCATTTTCCGAAACAACATTATGCCGCATAATACCTATGGAGTGTTTGGAGACGGCGCGGGAATTGGGTTTGCTACATTAGGAAAATACTTTCCGGGCTATCAGTTCGTCAAAAATGTGCTGATCAAAAATGCCTTTACAGCGAATTATCCGTCGGATAACTTCAACGCCGCAACCATTGAGGCTGTCGGATTTACGAATATAGGAGCGGATGATTACAGCCTAAGCCCCACTAGCCCCTATAACAATGCCGGGACGAATGGTGCTGATATCGGAGTAGACTGGGCTAAATTGCAGGGTGCGGCGAAGAATATCGCACCCATAACTCAGACGGCGCCAAAAACAAGTAATTCCTCTCCAGGTGTCGTTCAGCCCCCCGCTAATCTTACGGCAAAATAAATCGTTGAGGAGATGCACCCTTGCTTACAGACTTAGGCTGCTGAAAGTTTTCTTTTGAACCTGCCTCATTAAAGTGGACCCCATAGTCAAGACAGAAACCCACCGGGTTTAAGCTGCACGTTCAACCTCATT